>MEHZ011595629.1_pt1 | contig 21080 bp, 33 predicted proteins | sample 897221 | NCBI WGS metagenome assembly MEHZ01 (sample SAMN05514161, study PRJNA337945) | marine metagenome | isolation source: marine surface water | place: Arctic Ocean | collected 2007-12-13
CCGTCTTCTCGGTACTCCACTTTTTCGAGTTCCGAGCCGAAAATAAAATTCACACCAGCACCGAGAAGTTTTTCCTCCACTGCATCATTCATGAATTTCCCTGAAACTTTTTGAGTGTAGGGGCTGGAAAAGATAAGCTGATCACCGGTCTTGATAAATTCGTACGCCGACATGTGTTTCCACGTCACCCCGTCGATGTTGATCGGTAAGTGTTCGATGATGGATTTACCACCTTCTGATAATTTGTTCTCGAAATAGTCGTGGAGTGAAACCGATTTATATTTTTCGGGTTTGAATGTCACCTTGAAAAATAATTCTAGTATTGCCAGGTAATCTTTCGGCTCAAACTTTTTTAGTGTGTATTTGAAAAAGTCCGGTGATATCTTCTGGAAGAGTTCATCCCACTCGAGATCCATTTCCTTGAGAAAGGATTGAGCGTTGACGAACCCTCTGTCAAAAAGTACTCGGTGTGCGTGAATATCACGAACCTCTGTGTCGGGTTCCCACCACGAACCTCCGCAAGACGTTTTACGTTCGTACACGGTGACTTCGTGGTCGGTCGACCTGACGATCTCCCACGCGAGGGATAAACCGGTGGGACCCGCGCCGACGATATGAATCTTCATTCTACTATAGGTGCACAAATTAAATGAAGCCGGTCCTGCGGCGCTCCTCGGGGGTCTTCAGGAGGTACATGACAGTCAGGAAGATGACCGTGGACGCGAGGGCGTACTCGATATCTCCAGTCGCACCGAATGCGATGGCCATCAGGGACACGAGACGGAAGACCTTGTTCCCGAAGAGCTTGTCGAGGCGCTCGGGGATGGCGATCGCGTTGGGTGCGAACAGGCCCTGGTACATGATGATGAGGGAGAACACCAGGGGCTGGGCCTTGATGAAAAGTTCGGTGGGTTTCGTCACCGGACCGAAAAGGTTTTTGATCATACGAACCATTTGTTTATAATGTATGGAGAAAAAGTTCCTGGGACTTACTGTTTCAAGTCCTTGATGAGATCGTCGATCCCGGTGTAGTACCTACGCAGATCCTTCATGAACCGTTTGTTGTTTTCGAGAACCTCACACTCGACTTTATTAAGATATAACCACGCCAGGTTACACTTCGAGTACTTGGTCCGCTTCTGGTTCTCGTTAGGTTTCCTGGCGACGAGTTTCTTCGTCTTGGACGCGGACGCGGGGAGGACCTCCACGCGATTGACGAAGGAGAGTGCTTGCATGACCGTATCGGCCAGGTCATCCTTCTTTTTACTCGCTTTAAAGGTCTCGAGCCAGTGCGCGTTCGTGGGTCCGTCCTTGATGAATTCCTCACACCGTTGGATGGCGACCTTCTTGCGCTTGTTGTATTGCGCTTTCCCTGGACCGACGACGTCCGGGATCTTATGGCGAGCGTCGTAGAGAATCGTTTCAGCCTGGGGGCACTTGATGATGAAATAGCTATGCAGAAAATGCATGACCGAGATCATCTTCTTGTTCCGATCGGGTTGTTTTTCGATCAATACGGTGTCGGCGGTCAGGACCCACGGTCGAGCGTTGAGGTGATCTCTCATGGACACGTAGATTCCGTTTTTGGATTCAGGGGGGATGCCGTCCACGTCCCAGTTCTGTACCAAGTTGCCGTTTTTATCGTCGATGAGACAGAGAGCCAAGTTCCTTATACCAACGTCGATACTGAGGATCATTAGTATAATGAGTGATTGATTTCTTTATATTTATTTCCGCATCATGGCGGCCATCATGGCAGGGTCCGGACCGCCGCCACCCTTCGACATCATCATCATCACCATACCCGCAGCCATCATGGACGAAGAAGAGATCGCGGAAGGGATGAACGGACCGGCCATCGCGGCGCCTAAGCCAGCGCCTATACCAGTCGCGGCGTCGCCTACACCGGATCCAACTCCCTCTGCGGCCGTGCCGACACCACTTCCGACACCTTCAGCGACTGCCGCGTAAGCCCCACCGACACCCATGGCGGCTTCCGCCACAGCCCCGCCTGCACCTTGGGTCTTGGTAGTGGTCTTCTTCTCTGTATCACTGACCAGTTTGTTCACTTTTTCATTTGTCTGCACAATCTTTGTAATTGATGCTCCGATCTGCTCCGCGACGAACTTGATAACCATGTCCTGGTTGATGTCGCATGGGGTTGCCGAAGCCAGGCGCATCATCTCGATGGTAGGCGGAAACCCCAACTCCTTTAAAACGGTGAATCCGAGGGGGTCCATCACCAGGTTCTCGATGAGGAGTTCCTGATTCGCCACGATCTTCGTGCGCAATTCGTTAATGGTTTCATTTGTGATATTAGTCTCCATCTCATTTCGAACGCTGTTCTTAATGTTCGTGTAATCGCTACTCTCCGTAGAAGATGTGCCACCGGCTCCAGATTCTGTTTCCTGCTCTGCTTTGAGTGCATTGTCCAGTTCGGCTTCGATTTTATCGTTCAGCTCCGTGGCATCACTTTTCTCGAACTGTGCTATAGTTTTTATGTCGAGGTTCATTGTCTGGTTGATGTTCATCTTGCAACTCAGAGCCTTGACGTTCTTCAGTACCAACTTCTGGTCAGCAAGCACGGACGAGCTCTGAACATTTTTTGTCTTGTTCATTGCATTAAAGACGGACTTGTTGACGATCTCGTTGGAAATGTGAGTTTCGGATTTAGATTCAGATCCACCCATTATGATTTGTACTGAGAAAAAAATCCTCGTATAAAGGTATAATGAAACTTAACCGAATCGTGTTGATCATCGCGGTCATCGTGATTTCCATATGGATGTATAACCTGTACAGGAACCGGTGCCTGACCATCGAGTATTATTCGACCATAACCGAAGGTCTGATGGAGCACATCAACGATGAGAGTAAAGATCTCAATTCCCTGTACGTGATGAACACATTCGTTCAACTCACAGACGACGACCAAGTTGTCCAGGACGCGATGGACTTCGCGGAGATGGGCGACCGCAAGACCCTCCTCGAGTTACTCGAGAAGGTTGAGAAGAAATAAAATGTACGAGGGTACTAAAGCATGAACACCGCGGTTGTCTTACTCATCCTGGTGATCATCGTGTTTCTTTGCCTGAGAAGTGAATCGTACGTCGATTTCGTGCAGAGTAAGATGGCGGCTGAAGATATCATCGACGCCGGCATCGCCAACGGTGGATTCAAGGAGAGTCATATCGAAGACCTTCGCAAGATTTTAGAGCCGGTGATGAACGACCCGAAAATTTTGGATTCGGTTCTCGAATACGCCGCGCAGGATCGGTTCGACGAGGTCACCGACATACTCGAAATTTACTTCTCGACGTATATCAAATGAACCTGAAGCTCGCTGCGGCTGCCGTGTTGATATCGCTGTACCTGATCTACCGCACACACAGGAAACAGGAGGCGCTAAAGAAATTTACTAAAAAACCCTAGGACGTACCTCTCACCGCTCGTCACCGGCGTGACCCCGTGTAACGAGCGACACCCTTCGTAGTATACAGCGTCGCCTCGCTTGAGGCTGACGACCGGTAGGTTCGGACAAGCTTTCAAGAACTTTTCGCGTTGGGGGATATCCATGTCACCTCCGTGCTCGTCCAGTATTCGCCGGGTCCTGTCCTCGTCGAATATGTATAGCTCCCCACCTTCGAAATCTTTGACGTCCGATAAGAGCACGTTGATCGTCGTGGTCGCGTCCTCCTCGTCGTCGAGGTGCATGATCAGATCGTTCCTGGCGCCGGTGTCGTATTTCCTCAGGAAGGCGTACGTCAGCACGAGCTTATGCTTCGAAGCTAGGGGTTCGTAGTAGCCTTTACACATGTCCCACAGTTCCACGTTAAGCGGTCGGCCGTCCTCGTAGAGGGCAATCTCCCCCATCGGCTTATCGTCGACATGCTCAGGTCCGTCCATGAAGTCGTACTTCTTAGATGCCTCGATGATCCGTTCGCACGCGTTCCGACGCGTGAGTACGACGACGAGGACAATCACCGCGACTGCGAGGATCACCAGATACATCACTACTTGACACCAGGAAAAAAAATCCCACCATAAATTAGAAATGTCCGTGGACGTGTTTACGGCAGCCTACCGGAAATCCATAGGAAATCATCCACACGGCGACGGGACGTGTCGTGATTACGATTCGGGGGGAAACGAACACGGAAACCAGGGTAAGTACGTGTGGGTGCACAAGAAAGGAAGCAGTGGCAAAAGGAGGCATTGGCACTCGAACACGAAGGTCGACGCCAACGGTAACGTGGAATCCGGAAACGATTGTATACGATGGACTGCCCCACCTTCCGAATCGGGGCACAACCCGTGTAAGGATTTGGGTGAGTCAACTTTATTACTCGACGGCTTAGAAGATTTCGACGGGGGTGCAGATTTCGGTCTTAAATGTAACGTGACGAATGCTACAGTAGAAGCTATCATTAACCAGGGTAATGCAACCCAAACCATGCCCCATTTGACTGGAGCTGGAGCGTTAAACCGTGAGGGTACGCGGATATCCTTTTTGGACCAAATTCTGTTTGGAGGGTACACCAAGACCGGGCGGAGGATGGGCGGTGGGACAGGATTCTGCGGCGATGTGAAGAACTTACCGAAGATCGTGAAGGACGGGAAAACGTGTCATAACTTAGTGGAGGCCAAAATCTCGGAGGCGTCTCTTAAGACCATGCAAAACGACTACTGTAAAGAAAACAGGACAGACCCTGCGTGTGCGTGCATAAACGTCCTAGGTGGGGATTTCATGAATACGTGTAAGGCAAATCCCACGTGGGCGGGGTGTGACTTAGTCAACGAATCGAGAAAAGATATCGAGAAAGTGATGTGCCCGCTCGGTGATAACTGCCCCGCGTTCGGGGCGTACGGCGGTAACGCCGATTGCGTCGTCCCCGGTATATGCACGGGAAGTGATATTTACGGCGCGAAGAACATGCCACCCGCTTGCGCGTTTAGCATGAACATATGTAACCAGCTCATGATCGTGGACGATCTGGACGCTGTCGGTGATTTAGAGATTACACAAACCTGTGATATTGACATCAATGCATTGAAAAAGGATAAAGAAGCACTCGAAGCTGCGGTCAAAGCCGCGAAGGAGCAGGACAAGCTGTGGCAAGCGAACGAATACCAGCTCCAGCTGGACAGAAAGCAGCGCTTGATCGACGACGCCGCGGAGACGGAGCGGATCCGTTTGGAGATGACGGACGCGCAGGCACTGGACAGGGATGCGGAGCGAGACCTCGCCGCGCAGATGATCGCACACAGGTCAGCCAACGCGGAGAAGAGGATGTCCGAACGGATGGCGTTCGAGCGGGAGATGGCGAATAGGGAACCCGTCAAGATCGGGGGTACGGATCCCCAAACCCTAGCCTTCTACGCGGCGGTGGTTTTCTGCGCCGTTTTTCTGTTGATTTTCGCGTCGAAAATATAATGTCACCAATCTAATAATGAAGATCAACGCGAGGACGAAAAGTATCATGGTCGCGGTGTTCCTACTCGCAGCCATCAGCCTCGCGTACAGGTACACGGAGCGGTACGAATACGGTAAGAAGGAGGAGAAGGGGGTTCTCAAGGAGGACCCGGAGGTCGCCAAGATGGTCAAGGAGAGGAACATCACACAGGCGGACCTAGACGAGATCATGAAGGTGATAACTTAAAGATATTTTAAATACTGTACGTACATGTGGTGTTGGTGGTGCTGTCACCCGTTCGAAGGGACGGCGCTCCAACTCCCGTATAAATACGACGATCGGCGTAACCTTTTTACAACGACGGGTAATTTTTGTTCCTGGAGTTGTATGAAATCACACGCCCTAGACAAATACGGCTTGAGTCGAGGGGGTATCATCTGCGGAAACATAATCATGATGCGGCGACGGATGTACAAGCAGTCGGGGCACGTCAAGCCGGCGCCGTGTAGATATAAACTGGCTGTGTTCGGCGGTGACATGACAATAGAGGAGTTCAGGGAAAATCAAACCGTGGATAAGGACGTGGAGAAGGTCGACGTCGCGACGAAGCCGTACAAGGATCACGTGATACCCTTTATTTCGAACACGAAAAAGATGGAAGAAATAAAGAATTCGACTTCGAATAACAACGCGCTAAAGCTAAAGAGGGCGAAGCCGTTGAAGCGCAATCATAATAATCTAGAGAACGCTTTAGGATTGATTATAAAACCAAAGTGATTACCGCTTGCGTTTCACACGACGCTTCTCAATCCTTACAGCCCTGGCCCTTTTAGCGGTGGCCTGTTTCTCTGTCTTCTTTTTGAGCACACTTTTCTGAACCACTGCGAGTTTATTTAATGCGTTTTGTGCGTTTTTCCGGATCTTGTTTCTGACCTGTGTGCCTCGCACAACTTTCTGTATTTTCGTGGCGGCGTTCGTCTTTCTTTTATTCACCCTTTTCTTGAGGATCACGAAGTTGATATTCGACCGTTTCACGTCTCGACCGTTTCGCGTGAACGGATTTTTAAACATGGAGAAGGATCCGGGTTTGTTATACGCATCTGTCATGCTCATCCTTGATTGGGTACGGAAAGTGTTTGGTTCTATGTATTGGGTAAAATTCCCTCCTCCTTCCCGCCACGTATACTTAACGGCCTTTTGGCCGTTCGAAAAGTTATGGCCGGCGATAAAATCCTCGGGCATGTTATTCACAGTATTTTCCTTCCACTGGATTTTTTGGGCATTGTTGCTCTTATTCCTGTTTTGATTACGCTTGACAGCCGGTTTATTTTGCAAATACTCGACATCGGTGGGACGATTGTTTGAGTTGGAATTACTGTTTGAATTGGACCCTAAACCGTTGTTGTTTGAATTGGACCCTAAACCGTTGTTGTATAGGGAAATACCTCCCTGTCTAAATAGGGAACTGTTGTTGTTGTTGGTGTTATTGGTACTATTGTAACTGTTATAGTCGTGGTACCTGTATGTCGAATTGTTATACATGTTACGATAAGATCGAATTCTACTTTGCCTTCTCCGTGGAGCATCAGAAAAGATCCTCCTACCTCGCGCGTTATAATAACTATCCTGCAAACCGTTATAAAGATCATCTGTAGTGGAAAATGCGTCCGACCCGAAATATGTGTACACTACCAAATCCACATCCTTTTCGGTAGGTTCCCGAGTGAGGTGTCTCCTGAGGAATCTCTCGACCTTAGCGTACCGGGGTGGGTCAATAACCCTAATACTACTTGTACTGAAGGGTCTACCTGAAATGTTGTAATAACGCGCGTTGCGCCTCGTTCTGAACTTGTCAAAGTCGACGGCAAATCGAGCCATGTGTGTACGAATTGCCCGAATTCCCAATTTGTAAGCGAGGCGGAAGTATTTATGAATCCTGGTAGTTTCCCTGAGGTTGCCATAAATCGAATATTTGTCAATTGGTACACTATCACGGCTTGTCAAAATGCGTTGTATGTCAAAACTACCACCTTCGCTGCGAAAAATAGGCATGATAGTCTCAGTGAAAATTGCTTCGGTGAGCGGTCGCACCATTACTTACAATAGCATGACAAAAAATTCTATTCTACACCTGACAGTTCAGGCACACCGATCCTTCGTACACGAATTGACAGCGCACGCATTCGTTCAGGCATACGAGTTTCTTCTTGGATACCTTCCCCTCGGAGAAACGCGTGAGTTCCTTGACGGTGTAAATTCCGTATTGAATCATGACATCGAGAGAAGGGAACCGCATACTACTGAGTGTAGTACTCTATTCTCTAATTAGTGTTTCGGGATGAGACAACGTAACCATTTGGGCACTTTCTTACGGAGCTTGAGCATGGACGCGAACCCGTCGATGATGGGAGGAACCATCGATTTGAGGATGCTCTCAATCTCGGAATCCTTGTCACCCTTATCGATCTGCTCGATGAAGTGATAGAGCACGCCGATCACGAGCTTCTTCTTCTGCGGGCCGGGAAGACCCTTAAACTTCATGGTCTCCATCATGAGTCGGGTGATGATCGGGGGGAGATCTTCCTTGGTGATTCCGTCGTCGATAAACTCAGTCTGCAGTTCGTCGACGGTTCGGAGGAGGCTTTGCGTGTTGATCTTCCCTGAGAACTTCTCTAAAAATATATCCATATACTATAAGTATGGATTTTAATGAGATCATTTCCAGTATGGGATTCGGTATCGGTCTCCTGCAGATGTACGACCAGGTGAACAAAGAAAGGGGAAAAATCGAGGACAAGAAGATGCTCTACCTAGCCTTGTTCGCGAGTTTACTCTGGGTGGTGTACCAGTACAGGAAGTTCGGGTGGAACATCGCCACGGTGTACACGTCAGTGGGATTTATCGTTCAACTGTATGTTTTGAAAACGGTCCTCGAAAAGGATGAGTCCCGCTATTCTAGCGTGGGGGTTCGCAGCCATGTACCCTAAAAATTCAATCATCTTAACCTTTTCTTCCATCGAAAATGTTCCTGCCCTGCGCATCACGTAGGCCAAGAGCATCAGGAGGGTGTGTATATTTTTAATAAGCTCCATCAGATTGCTGCGGTGCGACGAAACCGTGATGGCATCCGTGCTCCCGGTGCTCGTAAGAAAATCATCCCGAAGATGAGCATGACTATGAACACGGCCATATTGATGCCTCCGTAAATTTTCTCACTCTCAGGCGTTTCGCATTTCCTGTTCCAATGGATCACCGCGGACGAGGCGACGATACCCATGATGCCGAACAGGATCGCCATGAGGGGTTGGAGTTTCTTTTTCGCCACCCTAACCGCGATGAGAGTGAACGGTATGGTGATCGCGATCGCCAGCGTGGCGACGAGCCACTTGTTCAGGTTTTCTTGGGTCTTAACCCCCGCGAGTTCCTTACACTTATTCGTGAACGTGTCGATCCCGAGCGACGCGACGACGAGGTACGACGCCGCGAGCGCGGTGATTAGGACGATCGAACCGTACGATAGTGAAAAGTCGGCTCTCGCACCTAGGGAACTACGCATCCCTCCATAGGCGGCAGTATTCATCGGGTTCATCCCGGCAGGGAAATAACCTACCATTTTTACTATATCCACAGATTTTTTTTGTAAACCTAAGGACAGATGACAGAACTGGAAATCTGGATGTATCGATTACAGGCCCGGTGCCGAGCACTCGCGCGTGCCCTGAAAGATCTCCCCACTGAGGATTTCAAACTGGCCGAGCAGTACTATGAAATCGAGGAAGAGATCGAGGAGGTCGAGGAACGTATGGAGGAAATCATGAAGAAAATAGCCGACTTGGAGAAATCACTTTTGTAATATTTTAAGAACTTCGGCGACTGCGCCGTGTCTGATGATATCGTCTTCGCCCATGTCGACGTGTTCTACGAACGTCGCATCGTACAAACCCAAACGGTAGACCAGGTCGGCGAGACCGTTTTCCTCCCCGAGATCAGATTGTTGGAGATCACCGGTGATGATGAGTTTCGTGCCGTTCCCGATTCGGGTCAGTAACATTTTCATCTGATTGGGTGTGGCGTTCTGCATCTCGTCCGCTATGATGAGCGTGTTCTCGAAGGTTCGACCTCTCATGAACCCTAAGGGCTCGACCAGTATGCTCCTGTCCATCTGGTTATGGGTGAGATATTTCTCGAAGATATCGAACATCGGCCTGGTCCACGGTTCCATTTTTTGGTCCATGTCCCCCGGTAGGTACCCCAACTCCTCGTCCGCGGCGACGATCGGGCGCGTGAGGATCACTTTCCCCCTGGCGATATGCTCGATCGCCATATGACACGCCAGTAGCGTCTTCCCCGAACCGGCCGGTCCCGTGCCGATGACGATCGGTTTACTCGACCTGAGCGCGAGCATGTATTTACATTGACCAGCAGTCTTAGGGAAGTTCATCTTACTCTATTTAAAGTTTATTTCCTTATATAAATTAAGATGGACTTCCACTTTGTGAAGCTTACACACGCCGGGACGTACCTCACTATGGTGGACCTGAAACAAAAACCCCGGTTCGTGTGCTTCGCCGATAAGAGCACAGGCGGTAAGTATATCGATTACGCGTCTGAGTTTAGGTCGAAAACGCGGATTTGGCCGTGTCTGGACATGTCGAGAGACACGCGAAAACTAGAGATGGGTATAGGGGAGACAGCCCCGTACGGTCGACCCGACCAGATTAAGAAGTACCTGGATCTCGAGACCTTCGATTTCGGGTCACTGGATAAGATCGCCAATAGAGCGAACGTCTCGTATTTCTGCATCACCACCTTCGATGTCGTTTATAACAACTCGGAAAGTGAGACCATGAACATGTCCGGACAAGAGATGGACGGGAACGCAGACCTTGGTGAATACAGTGAATGGCTCACCAGCTTAAAAACGAAGTGATAGAGTACTCTACATGTGTGGTATACTGGCACTCTTCGGGGAGGACGTCGAGACGCCGTCGTACCTCCTGAACCACAGGGGACCGGATGGGTACGCGAGTAAGAAGATCGGGCGGTGTCGCATGGACTTTTACCGGTTGGCGATAAACGATCTCACGCCGACGGGTATGCAGCCATTCATACGGGACAAGAAAATGTTGGTGTGCAACGGTGAGATTTATAACCACGAGCGGTTCCGATACTACGAAGGACTCAAGGGAACCTCCGATTGTGAGATCCTCATCCCAGTCATAGATTCGTTCGGTATTTTCGATGCGGTCAAGCACCACATTAACGGCGATTTCGCCCTCGTCTACACGGACGGTAAGCGCGTCATGGCCGCCCGTGATCCGTACGGCGTGCGTCCACTGTTCTACACCAGGTACGACGAAGGGTCCATCGCGTTCGCGAGTGAGGTCAAGGCCCTGCTGTGGCTGAACAGCGAGATACACATCTTCCCACCGGGTCACATCTACGATTCCTACGTGGACGATTTCGTGTGTTATCACACCACCTATTGGCCGGTGAACAGGTACCTCGTCCATAATCACCACCGAGTCATCCGAGAGGCGCTGGAGCACGCGGTCCACGACAGACTCGAAACCACCGAGCGCGACGTGGGATTCCTCCTTTCGGGGGGGCTGGACAGTAGCCTCATCGCGTCCATCGCCGCCCGAAAAATGGGGACCATCAAGACCTTCTCCATAGGTCTGAAGGGCAGTCCCGACCTCCTGGCCGCGCGAAGTGTCTCCGAGTACCTCAAGACGGATCATACCGAGGTGACGTTCACGACGAGTGAGGGTATCAATCACATCAACGACGTGATCCATTCGCTCGAAAGTTACGATACCACCACGGTTCGAGCGAGCACGCCCATGTGGCTCCTGTGCAAGTACATCAAGCAGAACACGTCGTGTCGGTATATATTTTCGGGTGAAGGGAGTGACGAGGTCCTGGGCGGCTACCTTTACTTTCATAAAGCGCCCAACGTGGAGGCGTTCGCGTGCGAGAACATGCGACGTCTGCGACTCATCCACCAGTTCGACGGACTCCGCGCCGATCGGTGCGCGGGCGCCCACGGACTGGACCTCATAGTACCCTTTCTGGACAAGGAATTCGTCGAGGTGTGTATGACGATGAATCAACACCTTAAAATTGACCCTGTCGAGAAGAAGGTCCTTCGCGAAGCCTTCGAGGGGTACTTACCGGACGATGTCCTGCTACGCCGCAAGGACGGTATGAGCGATGCGGTCGGCACGAACTGGGTCGCGCAGATCAAACAGTACGCCGAGAAAGACGTCTCCGACGATCAGTTCAAGGAGATCAGGGCCAAGTGTAGGTACCAAAACGTTCCTCTCACGAAAGAAGAGGCGTTGTACCGAAGCATATTTTGGAAGATGTACGGTAAAGATAACGACCACCTGATCACTGAAATCTGGCGTCCTAAGTGGACCACGGTGAAGGATCCGAGTGCGAGGCTACTTATAGAATAAGATCTATTGTATTATAAACATGGCTCACTTCGTGCGAAGTTTCGATTGTAAGAATGAAAGCCACGTCATGTGGTTGAAGGATGTCGGTGAGGGTATGGCGAAGACCATCAGCGGCGAGAAGCTCGATGTCCTAAAGTTCGTCAACACGAACCCCCTACCGGGCAAGCCGTCCATCGATAATCCAGTGGACTGGGCGTACATTCATTTCCAACTCTGCATGAAGTACGCGAACGCCGTCTTACAATGCGACGCGTTTGTTCCTACCGCAAAATGATTCGTATTCCACCTTTGTGAAATCCTGTGGGTCGGAGTTTTCGTCCATCCTGACGAGAAGGACCTTGCCGAACACTTCCTCGTTACTGAAAGGACGGGGTAAAGTGTTTTCGTTCTTGGACACACCACCCTCCGCCTTCATGATCACGACGTCTATGTCAGGCCACTGCCCGATGAAGGTCTGCCTGCCTCTCAGGAGTTTGAAGATTTGATTCTTCATTGGTGAAATGTCTAGGTCTATTTCCTCTATTTCCCCGTGTTTCTCGTGGATGAGGACAGCACGGTTGTTCATACTTACATGGTTGTAATAAAAAAAATATTTGTTCAAAGTAAACATGAACAAGCGCGTCGTTCTTGCTGCCATCGTCATCCTCGCGATTCTGTACTTGACCACGCAGAGTGAAAAATTCACCGCGTACAGGTACGGCTACGTCGACACGAACCCTGTGCGCCGGGTTTCCGGTTTCTTCGACGGGTGCTCCCCTGAGAACATGGAGGATTGCACGAGGAACAACCCGTACGAGGGTCTACCCCTTCCGTAAGCCACTTATAGATTCGGGTACATATACATATGAGAATGGAGAACCCTCTGAGACAACACGTCGTCGAGCAGTTCTCGGCCGTCTTCGGCGTCGGGGTCGACGATGCGCTGTGCTCGGACCTCGAGAAGTGTATTGTGCGGCACTCGAAACGGACGATCGAGAGTACCAAGAAGGGGGTGGCGGCGTGGGACAATCATAAATTTACCAACATATACAAGCACAAGTTTCTCTTTCTGAAGAACGCACTCACTTCGAACGAGGACCTTAGGAGTAAAGCCATGACGCGAGAACTTTCCGTAGTTGAAATTGTGTCGATGCGACCGGAACAACTTCAACCCGAGGGTATGTATGCGAAGACGGTGGAGGATAATGTACACAAAGAGATGCACAAGGAATACCTCATCCGCAAGGCGGAAGAGGAACACGTCGGCTTCTTCAAATGCATGAAGTGTAAGTCGAACAAGACGACGTATTACCAATTACAAACGCGCTCGGCGGATGAGCCCATGACCACATACGTATCCTGTATCAATTGTGGGAAAAGGTGGAAATGCTGAGCCAATGCTCGGACGCGGTGAGATCGGTCGGCATGTCGCCGACGGAGAGGACGAAGTTGTACGGGAGTTTCTCCTTCATGATACCTTTAGTCTCCGGGCTTGTGAATCCAAGATAATCGTACATGATGTTATACTCTTTCAGTTGATCCACCGTGAACTTCACGACCCTCGGTATCCCCGCCCTCGCGGTGATGACGACGATTTTGTACCCTTTCAAACTAGCTATGTACAGGAGGTCTATGATGGGACCGTTCGGTCGACCGTCCGTGAAGATGAGTGTATCATCTATGTCGAACATGACTGCGTCCACACCGGACTGTACCGTACGATTCGAAATGTAATCAACCCCCGCGACCTTCAGCTGTTCCATCATAACCTTATTAAAGATTTAAATTTCTGTACCAGTAAAACGATGATCGTCGATATCGATTCGCAGGTTGCCAAGATCACCAAGGACCACGGCGATACGTGTACCGTCAAATTCCTGGAGAAACGCACGAACAGTACGTACTGCTTCTCCACAGAGAAGACTACGATTTCGAAAGACGCCATCTCCAGGTACTACGAATGCGAAAAGCTGGAGAATACCGGACACTTCATGAAGGAGGCTGATAACGTTTACGTGTACTACGACGAACACGGTGACAAGGATTTCACATGCTCTGACACGGAGTGCGAAAGCGAGGACGAATCCCTCGTCGACGAAACGGACATAGAGGTTGATGCCTAGATGTACGTAATGGACTCTGAACCGAAGAAGCGCGTCACTAAAAACGACAAGAAGCACAAAAAGCACGTGTACTCTCGAAAACACATAAGAATGCTACTTAAACAAATGGAAGCTAGTAAAAGGAATGGCCCCGTACACCCCGCCGATCGCCCATTACTCTCAAATGGACGTTTCGAGGTACGCGGACGGTGACATGTTCGCGTTCATCGGCAGGACGGGTAAGCGGTTTTACTGGCTCACACATAAACTCGGCCTCGACTATCTTTGGTACGATAAGGGCAGAAAAGTCATAGAGATATGGGGGCCGTACTACACCCACGTCAACGCACAATCGGCGAAAGTGATCGAATGTGAGCTCGACTTTTTTATGAACAAAGTTAAGGAAGACGAGACTATTCAAGATGAGAATGTACACACGACCGAAACCCCGTGTGAGATGTGAGCCAGACACGAACGCGCGTCCCAGGAAGGATTCGTTCCTTCACAGGATAATAACTCCAACATTCCGTGCGGAACATGAATCCATTAAAGAACCGGTCATGTACCAAGCTGCGTACCTGAAAGCACTGGAACAAAACAACATCGACATGGGCATTCCTTTCGTTGACCCCGAATTACCTATTTTTTCACCACCCCCGCCCCGTGAGAAAATTGACGAACCGGACCTCCCGTTTTTAGATCGCGTGTACGTGAACTTCAGGATTTTGAAGAGTGGTATCGTAAGGATTAAAATCGTTCCGAACTTTCTGATTATCTACGAGCAGTACTATAAACGCAATGCGAGACCCCCGTTGAAGCTCGTACTACAAGCGTACAAGGCGAGGGGGTTCAGCAATGCGTTTATCGAAAAGGTGAAACAGAACGAGCAGAAGCGACTTCTCTTTGTGAAAAAAATACCCGCCATTTTGGCAAAGATATTTGACAAGGAACCTGTAAAAAAAGTAAAAAGGGAAAAGCTGCCACCGCCGGCGCTGATCGAAGAGGATGAACCACCGAAACCGCAGACCGCGGATGAAGAGGAAGACGGCACGATGGACGTAGAGCCGGAAGAAGAGACTGAAGAACCCGTGGAGGAGGAGGTTTACTTTTCAGACGAGAATTGATACAGGAACATGTGCTCGGGGCGCGACACCGGGGCACCGTACCCGAGACCCTTCAGGAACGGGTCCACTTCACTGCTCTTCATGTTGTGTATTTCAACCATGATGACAGGTTTATATTTTGTAATCAAATCCAAAGCACCTTTCAATACGTTACTCTCGTGTCCCTCGACGTCTAGCTTAATGAACGAGGGTACCCCCCCATACACGTCGTCCAGCCTTTTACGTTCCACCGAGACGGAGATTGATCGCGTTTCCTCTGGAATATCGAACCCGCTGTTACCGTAATTGATCACAGGGAGTCGGTGAATCTCCGGATCCGGTTTAGGGATGAATATATCTGCGGTGTCGGTGGTATCCGAGAGTGCGTAGTCGAACACAGTCACTGAATTTTTCAGTTTATTCGCTTGAACGTTTTGCTTGGCTACCTCGTGGTACAGGGGTTCCCATGCGCACACGGGCCCAAATTCGGAAAACATGAGACTGTTGTACCCTATGTTCGCGCCGATATCGAGAATATCCGTGCCGGGTCGGTAACACTGCCGCAGATCTTCTCGCATCCACCCGTCCCACTCGAACCCGTTCGCCAGGGTTGGAGTGATGTAGCGGTCGTTCGCTATCACGAAGAGATCGTACACTTTATTGTTAATATGAACCAATTTGAGATCCATATTAACAGTAGGGAGACTAGTATCTTTAAATTCAAGTAGAGGGTAGCATGCGTCGTCTTGTGATGTTCAACAAGTACGGTGCCGGATTTCCGCCGGTTGCCATGGTAGACACGGCAAACCTTAATCCTTCCCCAGCTATTATTTCAGCTAACGCCACAGGAGCCATTAGTGTATTGGCATCACGATTCCTTTGTTGAAGAACTCTCGTTTGAAGGTATCCATAAAGTGGTTTTTTGCCGAATTTTTCAATGATATCAAAAATTTGAATTAGGATTTTCTTGGCTCCCGGTTTGAGGTACGGGAAATATGCGAGTACGACCACCACAAAACCAGTTAAATAGATAATATAATCAGAGTAGATACCGACATGAGACTTCCCATATTTACCTGGTATAGTGTCAAAATATGTATCAAAAAATCCATAGACTAGCTCCTCTCCAAGATCTATACCGGCGTTTCTGGCACGGTTCGAGGCTCTCTTGTTTACAAAATACTTACTCCACATTTTCATGGCTGTGTTCCAAATCCCCAACTCGGGCTCGGGCTCGGGCTCAGGAATAGGGGGCTTTCCACCGATGAATCTTCGGGGATACTGGTTACGCATGCTACTTTTGATCACACGATTAATTACATTATTTGTGAGTCGTGGGTTTTCTAGCATCTGCAGAAGTGCAGTTAGATAAATGATTGTCCATACCAATCCATTGTGCCAGTCTACACCGGAAAGGAGTCGTTTAATTTTGGGCGCTGCTCGTATCAATACTGTCTTATACATGTTTGGGACGTTCGCAACAACTAAAGCATCTTTGGGGCTTTTATTCTTAAGAGCTTTTACGACCTTTGGCTTGAGCTTGAGTGTTACCCTTTTAGAGTTAACCCTAAACCCAGTCTTCGCAGCAAGCCGTGTCGTCTTCATTTTGTTGAACATCGTCCTCGCCCCATTGTTTTTTGTAGCCTTGTTCTTTGCCTGAGTTCGTTTCACCCTGTTGAGGGCACCGGCCTTATACTTTGTGTTGATCACCGTGCGGGCCTTCCTGACCGGTGTGCGGGCCTTCCTGACCGGACTGGGTGTCTCCCTCATGAGTCTATTGTAGTTTCGTCTCTCTTTGCGCCGGTTCTTCGTCAAAGTACTTACGTAAACTGATATTGAATTCTTGTTGACTGGCGTTCGTTTGACAGTAGTTTTAACCATTCCTTGTTACTACTGCAGAAAATTATTTTAACGGCGATTGGCGAGATTGGGCAAGGGCTGTGTGGCGAATGTGCGAATATTTCGCGGTTCCACGCTCACAGGGACACCGGCAGGGAAACCGACAGGACTCTTCCTCGGGCTCCTCGGCTTCCGGGTACTCGCTACCGCCCTCTTATAACGGACATGCATATCTTTTATGAGTCTCGGTGTATTCATCAGTGCGCGACCCTTACCTGTTGCGACCTTAAGGGCGTTCTCCATGAAGAACGCGCGAAGAAGTCTCACCATGGAAGACATTTTAAAATTTTCGACCGGTGTGTTTCGGGTGAAGAACGCCACCGCCACGACGAGGGAGGTTACCACCATAATTGCAAAACCTCCGATAGATAAACCTGACCCTGTAATAAAATCTGGCGTGAAGAGAATCTCGAATATCATCTTACTCTCGAGCGACGCCGGTGACCAATACTGGAGCCAAGCGGACAACGCGGAGGAAGCGATGGAGGCTCTGTTCGGAGGATTGGGTAAGTTGAATATAGCTTTCATACCCGGCACCTTTCGCGAGTGAATTGCAAGGAACAGTGTCATGACAATATTACCGAAACTTTTGGTAAAATCCCCACCTTGCCGCGTCGCGAGATATTTCGCTAATTTCACGACTTTATCGAGCACCGCGGTCTCGATTCTCGGGTAAATTTTCAACACGGCCTCCGCGGCGGTCCTGGTTCCCTGGAAGCGGGGTGCCGGTGCGTTGTAGAATATGTTGTTACTGACGACAGGGTTCAGGGCTCGTTTCTGCGCCGCCGTGAGTCCAATGACAGGCTTGCGTGCCATGTAGCCGCGAGCGGCAGCTTGGATCTTCGTCGCGGCCCAGTTGTTAACACCCTTTCCCGATTCCTTATTGACATTTTTGTACTTGGACTTTCCTGTAATTTTCCTTTTCACACGTCTCACGGTGTTCACCACGGTGTTCTTCATCCTCCTCGTTATGGAGCGTCCGCGTTTACGTTTCGCCTCGTCCTCAGCGTTCCGCTTACGCTTCGACGCCGCCGCGGCATTACGTACCTTTTGGATAGTCGCCGGGCTCAGTTTTGTGCTCTTCTTAGGAGATTTCCGTTTCCGTTCGGAGAACATCGTGATGTTACTCGTTCGTACCATTTTTTCCTGATATTATGTAATATTTTATTCGTGAATCACGATGGAATCTAGGCTATCGTCGCGAATGATGGGCGGACACGTGTGCTCGTCCATCATCGCGACCGTCCTGAAAGATCTCCAACACGTGCTACACCGAACCGTCCCGTATCCCACGCGCAAACATTTGTTGATATCTTCGGTGGTATGGTACCCCATGTGCTTGATGAGATCCTTCGTGTTCCCGAAACTGACGCCGCAGATTTCGCACGAACACGGGTAGTCTTTAACCACCAGCCTCTTGTAAAACTTGAGCTTGAAGCACATTAAAGTTAACGCGCATTTAAATTGTATGCAATACATAACCTTCGACTTTGAAACTTCCGGTCTGCCGAAAGGAAACAATCCCGATGCGCGCCGTAAACTGAGTGACTACGACACGTGCAGGGCGGTGTCCCTGTCAGCCGCTCGTTTCTCGGATAAGGGTATCATCTTGGACACGTTCGATAAGATCGTCTACCCTGAAGATTTCGAAATCAGTGCGAGGTCAACGGAAATTCACGGCATCACCAAAGAGAAGGCTCTCGAGGAAGGAACTCCTTTCGCCGAGGTGTTCGTGGGGTTCATGAAATTCATCGGGTCACACACAAAGACCGTGATCGCCTATAATCTAAACTTCGACATCAACGTCCTTCGTTCCGAAATGCTTCGTCACCGAATTAACATGAACCTCATCGAGGACCTTGATTTCCGGTGTGCCTTACAGCTCACGAGGTGTAGTTACCTTAACGTCGACCTGTCGGTCCCGAGACCCTACTCGCTGGTGAACATATACAAAGTCTTATTCGGCTACGGATTCGCCGACGCGCATAATTCCCTCGCGGATTCCATCGCGTGCGGCAAGGTGTATCACCGAATCATGATTCCCATCAAGAAGGAACTCAAACCCATCCCCGCGAAGACGATCAACATCAGGGCCGCCGACGTGCAAGACGCCGTCGGTGTCGGTTTCCGCACGCAATACGAACTCATCGAAGATCTCTGGAAAGAACACCACCCCGAATCGTTCGAAGGCCTGACGAGAGAGAACGAAGCCATGGACATAATCGATACGAACGAAGACATGCTCGACATTCTAGCGGACGCCACGTGTTTCAAGGCGAAAAGCGGTGCGAGCGTTAACGAAAAAGTTTCCTCGGTCCAGAAGCAAATCGAGCAGACAGAGCTGGCTCCCCGCGAACAATTCGTGACTAAAGACTATATCAGTCGAATTCTTCGCGTGAACTATGTGAACAGGATGGCGGACGACGATGTCCACGACGCGTTCCACGTCTACGACATCTGCACCATCAAGGGTACGCTGTACCGAATCAGGGGTCGGATCGACCAGATCCAGACCGACGAGGACGGTACAAAAACCCTCGTCGCGGTCAAACACCGTGCGAAAGGTCTCTTCAAAACCGTCCGTAACTACGAGAACGTCAGGTACCAGACCTACCTCCAGATGTTGAAGGGTGTCAGTCACTGCCGGATCATCGAAAAGTTCGACGAACAGAAGAACGAGATTGAGATTCACAAGGACGATACCATGTGGAAGACTTCCATATTACCCACACTTCATAAATTCTGCGAACATCTCCACGGCCGCATGAGCGAGGCTACCAGTTAGGCCCGCCCTCTGCGTTTTTCTGTGTCTTGGAAAACACCTTCTGGAGGGACCCGCTGTTGGGACCGTCGACTATGAGCACGGATTCGGTGTCGTTCTCGTTAATTAGTTTCCTTTTCGCTTTTGATCCAAAACTCCATTTCTTCAAAAGGTCGTTAATATCTTCGTCTTTCTCGATAGGTATTTTAGCTGTCCTGTACCACCCCGATTTCGTGATGCCGCACGTTTTGTCGCCTAACGCGGTGTACTCGATCTTCGCGTATTCCGCCATGATTTTGTAGCCGTACGGTGCGTCGGGACCGAACGTACTATTGTACCCCGTGTACTGTGCGTCAGGGTTTTCTTCACCGACCCCGCGTCGCGTGTCTATGCCCCACTCCACACCCATCTTCTTCCCGATTTTCCACGTTGGCCTCGAATCATACGCTCGCGTCAAATCGGCGAAAATGTCGTAATCGAAAGCCGTTCCGATTTCCATCTCGAGTTCTCGAGGCCGGTACCTACTGTTCGACCCCGCAGCCCGAGCCTCGGTTTTGAGGAAACGCACGCTACACTCACGATCGCACGCGTCGGACGTTTTCCTGTACTCGAAGCGACACGCTTTTTGGTTCTCCGTGAGACCCAGGTACTTTTTGGCGCGGCGAACGCCTTGACCTTTGTTCTCCGGATCTTCACCGCACGATTCTTCGGGTGTCCCGAATACGTTGAACGCCTTATCTTTGGTCGGCCTGAAATGGACAATCTCAGCAGAATTCGGATAATTTGGATATTTCTTCTCCTTTATCGTGTTGATATCGAGACACTGCTCGTCGGTGATGGTGGGGAGCTGATTGAAGATCGTGTTGGTCGGCATCCACGGGTTTCCACCTTCCACACCCGGAACCTGGGACACTTCCCCGAAAGTATCCGCCATGGGTTTGGAGAATCTTTTTCCCAATTGATTACCTGTCAGAGTCATACACGCGTCCGAACAGAAATCACGCATCACGAAATGGTCGTCTCCGGATGCTACGTGTCGAGGTTTGGTCCAGGTCGTCTGACCGGTTTCAGGGTTATAATAGTACCCCTCGTCCATCACTTTCCACGGGGGTTTGAGACCGGGTAGCTCGGTACCCTTGCGATTTCCTGTGACGTAGGTACACACCCTCTGTTTACACCCCCTCGCGATCCCAGGCCTGTTCAGCATGGACGTGCAATAGTTTTGCCTGTTACTCAAAGCCAGACCGGGGTACTGCGTATCTTTATTGTACGGTTCGAGCGTTTTAAACATGTATCCGTCACACTCTTCCTTCGTCTTCACGGTAGGGAGGGGTGGCGGAGGAGGTGGAGGCGGCGGCGGT
>MEHZ011516169.1_pt1 | contig 21066 bp, 22 predicted proteins | sample 897221 | NCBI WGS metagenome assembly MEHZ01 (sample SAMN05514161, study PRJNA337945) | marine metagenome | isolation source: marine surface water | place: Arctic Ocean | collected 2007-12-13
GAAAACGGGGTGGAGAGCACCGAAGAAAATGACGATACCATCCTGATAAGCACCCAGCTCGCATCCTTACAGGAAGGCGACGAATTTCGTGCACCCGATAAGGGGCCGCGCGACCAGCCCGCCATCGCCACCGGCGAATTGACCCCGTTGGCGAAAATTATCGCAGCGATTGCTGGCAAAAACGAAGCTCTCGCCCGCGCGCTTACCAACCCGAAACCGCTGGACACCGTCGGTGGAATACCCGATCCCGGTGATCTCAAGACCAACGACGTGCTGGAGAAAGCCGCAGATGCCGGGCTCGCACAGGCGCAAACGAAACTGGCCCAACGTTACATTATCGGCCTCGCCATTGGCGCCACACCTGACAAAATTGCTGAGCTCTTGCGCAACGCTGCCGAACGGGGCGATCAGGAAGCACAATTACTGCTCGGCGCGTTGTTTGCCGATGGCCGCATTGTGCCGAAAGATCTGGTGCAATCACATGTCTTCTTCGAACTCGCCTCGGCTCAGGGAAACGATGAAGCCAATGAAATGCTGCCCGTCCTCGAACGCCAGATGACCCCACGGGAAGTCGTCGATTCGCGACGACTGGCGCGCCAATACAAGCGTTTGCTCGATTCTATCGCCGCGGCCCGAACCCTTGGTTCACGGGGCGACGGCCAGCGCGATCAATTGCTCCAGGCCTCCGCGGCTGGCAACACAGCCAAGATCGCGGAACTGTTGTCACGCGGCGCAGATCTGGAAGGCGATGACACCGCGGGGCGAACAGCAGTGATCAACGCTGCCTGGCGCGGCGAGCAAGAGGTCGTGGACCTTCTGGTCGAGTTGGATGCCGATTTGAATGTCGCCGACCATGACGGTCGAACGGCTGTGTCATGGGCAGCAAGCAACGGGCATGCAGATATTGTCCGCAAGCTGCTTTTGAGTGGTGCCAGACCTGCGATCGACGACAAGGAAGGCCTCACCCCGCTGATGCGTGCGGCATGGAACGGTCATGAAGATGTTGTGCGGTTGCTGGTGGATGCAGGGTCCACGCTCTCGGCCACGGACGATGTTGGGAAATCGCCCGGGTTCTGCGGGCGTTTGGAGTGTAAGCCGCTACCGCAATTCGATCTGATGCGCGAATGATGCACCGTCGGTAAACGTGATCTGCTCAAATCCGAGCAAATGCGCCAGATCAAAAAACGTGTAACGATCCGCCTCGGGTTGTTCGCGGAACAACTGGGTGCCGCGCGCAATTGCCGTCATCATCGCGAACAAAGCCCGGGCCCGAAAAATCGTGTTGTAGGAATTCTCGTTCAGGCTGGTGATGATTAGTTTCTCCGCTTCGGCGCCCTTCGCGAAGATCGCAAACTGAGGCGGATAGGGATTCTGAAGCATCTGGTTCGTCATCACCGTCACAAATCCGACCCGCCGGGCCCGATTACTTCCTGGCATTAACGGAATACGGGCTTCATAGATTTCGGTCGTTTCAGGGCCGGGATAGTAATACCCCGCATGACGACTACGATCCTGCGCAGCGGCATCCCCCATCTGCATTGAACCGACAAAAACCAAAACTGCCACCGCCCAAAGGCAAACACGCATGGGAGAATTCCTTCCAAACCACTCTGATATTGGCGCACTGTGCCGTTGCGCCACACGCGTGACAACGACTGGTTTGTAATGGGGTACGTAAGATATAGTCCGGGCATCCACGTTTTCGCCCCCTGTCAGGTTGATTAAGATCGTGCCTAAAACCAAACCGTCAGCGACCATCACGACCAGCACCGAACGCATTGCGTTTGTGGCCGCCGATTTCGACGCGGCGCAGCTGGCGTTAGAGGATTTGAAGGGCCGCTACAACAATGTCGAACCTGACGACGCCGATGTAGTTGTGGCGCTGGGGGGTGATGGTTTTGTCCTCCAGACACTGCGGCGCTTTATCGACCGGAAGATTCCCGTCTTCGGCCTGAACCGCGGTTCGGTCGGCTTTCTGATGAATGATTACAGCAATGATGGTCTTGTCGAACGGCTCGCGAAATCCCAGGCGGTCACCCTCTATCCGCTGCAAATGATCGCGAAGACCTTCGACGGAAAAATCCACGAATCCATCGCCATCAACGAAGTTTCACTACTGCGCGAGACCTACCAGGCCGCGAAGCTTGAGATCGTCATCGACGGCATCACCCGGATGGAAGACCTCATTTGCGACGGCGCGCTGGTGTCCACACCGGCGGGCAGCACGGCCTATAACCTTTCGGCCCATGGCCCGATTATTCCCTTGAGCGCAGAAATTCTCGCCCTGACACCGATCAGTGCGTTTCGGCCACGGCGCTGGCGCGGCGCCCTGCTGCCCCATGACGCCGATGTGGTGTTCCGTATCCACGATACCGAGAAACGGCCGGTCAGTGCCACCGCCGACGACTTCGAAGTACGCGGTGTCGTCGAGGTTAGGATACGCGAAGACCGCGACCGCAGTTTTCAGCTGCTGTTTGATCCGGAGACCAATCTCGAAGAGCGCATCCTCAAGGAACAGTTTACGCCGTGAGTGTGCCGCCAGTCCGTCGACTGAAGAAGAGCGACCTGCTTCTCTTCCTGCGAACCGTTGCCATTGGCGTGGCCGGTGGCGCGATCTTCAACGTGCTCAACCTGCCCCTGCCCTGGATGATGGGCGCAATGGCCGCGACCGGGGGACTGACCCTGGCCAAGGTCGAGATGGCGATCGATTCCCGCCTGCGAACTTTAATGATCCTGGTCGTCGGCGTCTTCCTGGGGAGTGCTTTCTCACCGGAAATCCTCGACCGCATCGCCTTGTGGCCCATCACCCTGGCTGCCCTGGTCGCCTACGTCTTTGTCAGCACGCTCGCGGTCTATCTGTTCTTTCGTTACGTGGGCGGGTTTGACTCCAAAACAGCGTTCTTCGCAGGCGTTCCCGGCGGCCTGAACGAAATGATCATTCTGTCTCAGGCCGCGGGCGGCGACGACCGTCAGGTCAGCGTGATGCATACCGCTCGGATTTTCCTGGTGGTGATGACCCTGCCGTTCGTGTTCCGCGTTATCGAGGATTTCGAACCGGGCATGCGGACTTTCGGCGACGCTGATACCTCGCTCGGCGCTATCGATGCCATAATTCTCGTGACAAGCGCCGCCGTCGGATATTTCGCGGCGCGATTGTTGCGCATTCCAGCGCCACACCTGACCGGCCCGATGATCACAAGTGCTGCGATTCATCTGTCGGGGCTAACCGCCGCGGTTCCGCCGGTGATCGCCGTCGCCGTGGCACAGGTTATTCTCGGATCAGCGGTGGGCGCTCGGTTCGACGGGCTGACGTTTCGTGATCTCGGTCCCATCCTCAAGCTCGGAGGCACGGCGACCGTTATCTTGCTGGCCATCTCGGCCCTGTTCTCGGTTGCGTTGCAAGCGGTGACCGGAATTCCGTTTGGCTCCCTGATCCTGGCCTTCTCGCCGGGAGGACTTACTGAGATGAGCCTGGTGGCACTGGCGCTTGAAATCGACACGGCCTTCGTCGCCACCCATCACATCGCCCGGATCAGCGTCGTCGTTATCGCCATCCCGGTCTTTTTCCAGATCCTCGACCGCAACAGTACAAAAGACGAGGATATCTAGCCGCAGCCCCGCCAGAATCGTATGTTCTTGGAAATCCATCAAAAGCCATGACAGAGACAGGGATAGAGAAATGATCGTCGAACAGGTCTGGACCGGAAATTCCAGCCGCAACTTCTTCTATATGGTCGCCTGCCCGAGCTTGGGTGAAGCCATTGCGATCGATCCGATTGACCCGGGCCTTTGCCTATCCACCGCAAAGGCCAAGGGCTGGGACATCACCTGGGTTATGAACACCCACGAGCACGCCGATCACATCGAAGGCAATGATGATGTCATCGCGGCGACCGGTGCAAAATTGATGGCCCCCTACAACGCAGGCACCTCAATCCCCGGCGTCGACAAGGGCTTGCGACAGGGCGACGTCGTGAAGCTCGGCAGCGCCGTCGAGCTTGAGGTGATCGAAACACCGGGCCACACGCCGATCCATATTTCGATGCTCGGCCATGGTGATGAATCCCACCTGCTCTGCGGAGACACGATCTTCAATGCCGGGGTTGGCCATTGCTACAGCGGCGATGCGAACGTGCTTTACGCGACGTTCCGCGACAAGATCGCATCGATGGCTGACAACATCCGAATTTATCCGGGTCACGACTATATTGCCAACAATCTGAAATTCACCCTGGACCGCGAGCCCGACAATGCCGACGCCAAAGCGTTGTTGGCCGAAGTTGAAAGTCAGGACCCGGCCAACGCGCTGGTCACGACACTGGGACAAGAGCGAAAAGTGAATACCTTCATGCGCCTGGACAGCGCCAGCGTGATCGCCGGCGTAAAAGAGAAGTTCCCGGAACTCCCGGACACGCCGAGCCCGGAAGACGTCTTCCTCAGCCTGCGCAAACTGCGCAACGACTGGTAGGACTTCGCTAGCCGAGGGCTCCCATCCAGTCGGCGATGGCCTGCCCGATTTCGTCGGGCGAATCTTCCTGGATGAAATGGACACCTTTGACCTGCACTTCGGTCTGATTGGGCCAGCTGCGACAAAAATCGCGGCTCGCACCCTCACCAAGGATTGCACCCGGCTTCGCGTCAAAAAACAGCTTGGGCACGTCAGACGTCGATAGCCACTTGCCGTAATCGTCCATGATGGAGGTAACGTCAGCCGGGTCACCCTCGATGGGAATCTGGCGTGGCCATGTCAGGGTCGGGCGACGATCCTCACCCGCATTGGCGAACGGCCGGCGGTATTCATTGTGCTCTTCCTCGCTCAGGTCACGGATGATCGAACCGGGGAGCATGACCTCCACAAAGAAATTGTTCTCCAAAACCATCTCCTCTCCCTTGGGGGACCGCATGGCCTGAAAAGCCGGACGGGCCTTTTCCGGGAAATCATCCCACGAGCGTGCTTTGACCATCGCCTCCATATAGGCGATGCCCTTCACAGCATCCCGATGGGTGTTGGCCCAGTGAAAGCCCAGCCCGCTGCCCCAGTCATGGATGACCAGCGTAACGTTGCTGTGCACACCAATCTGATCGAGAAGCTTGTCCAGATAATCACTGTGTTCGACGAAACGATAACTATCAGGGCCGCTATCCGGCAATTTCTCGGAATCGCCCATACCAATCAGGTCCGGCGCAATACAGCGCCCGAGCCCGGTCATATACGGCATGATATTGCGCCAGAGATAACTCGACGTTGGATTGCCGTGAAGGAAGAGAATGGGGTCACCCGCAGGATCTCCCACCTCCACATAAGCCATCCGACGACCGTTAACGGTCTCGAACTTCTTCTCAGTCCAAGTCATGTTGTCGGTTTCGCTTCAGTGTTAAGGAAGCAGGACCGTGGAACCCGTTGTCTTACGAGCCTCAATATCCCGATGGGCCTGGGCGGCATCCTTCAGCTTGTAACGCTGGTTGATTTTGATTTTTACATCACCGCTTTCGATCGCCTGAAACAAGTCACGCGCACGCGCCATCAGTTCCTTGCGCGAGGTGGTGTAATTAACCAGCGCACAACGGGCGATATAGGGAGAGCCCATCGGACCGGTTTTGGCGATATCGATCAACGGCGGGTTGCCTGAAGCACTACCAAAATTAATTACCGAACCGCGCAAACGCACGCTGGCCAGGGATTCTGCCCAGGTGTCCTTGCCAACCGAATCATAGATGCAATGGGCCCCTTCACCATTCGTGATCTCACGAACTTTCTTGGCAAATTTGGGCTTCGTGCGGCTGACCACAATCGGATGGTGGCAACCGTTCTTCTTGGCGAACTTGGCTTTCGCTTCAGAGCTGACGATCCCGATCACCGTGGCACCGAGGGCGTTGGCCCACTGGCACATGATCGCACCGACGCCGCCGGCGGCGGCATGCACGACGATCGTGTCGCCCTTCTTCACCTTATAGGCGTCACGTAGCAGATATTGGGCCGTAATGCCCTTGAGCAGTGATGCTGCTGCTGTGCGGTCATCGATGGAATCCGGCAGCGGGATCAGGCTGTCCACGGCCGCCACCCGGCGCTGGGAATAGCCATCAAGCCCGGGACCACCAATATAGCCCACGCGATCACCAACCTTGATGCCACGGGTTCCAGGACCCACCGCTTCAACAACACCCGCGGCTTCGTTGCCAATGCCGCTGGGCAGGGAAATCGGATAAAGCCCGATGCGACGATACGTGTCGGCCAGGTTGAGGCCGATGGCGGTGTGCTTGATCTGCACTTCACCCTTGCCGGGCTCGGGCACATCAACGGTTTCCCATTTCAGAACCTTGGGGCCGCCGTTCTTGTAAAGCCGGAATGCGTTGGTTTTCATGCTGTTCTCCCGTAACAAAATGTAAAAATGCGGCGCCCTTAGGACGCCCGTTGATAGAGCTGAACCAGATTGCCATCCGGGTCGCGAAAGCTGAGCGTCTTGCCATGGTCACCCATGTCGCGAGTGCCGAGAATCTCCCCGCCGGCGGCTTCGAGTGCGCCGCTTACGGCCTCGATATCATCGACTTCGAAGACGACCGTGGCGCCTAACGCGCCCTTAGGGGCCTCCTCCTTCGAGGCCATAGCGAAGTTCACCCCGCCCGCCTTGAACTGGGTCCACTTCTCGCCATCCTGGAAGACCATATCGAGCCCCAGGGCGTCCCGGTAAAAGCCGACCGAACGTTCCATGTCGCTGGTGACGTAATAAGCGTTCTGCAGTTTCTCGACGGTCATATTCTGATTCCTGAGTTCATGCTGTTTAGCGCCGGAAGATAACCGACAGATTGTTCACCGGCATGTCAACGGTCCGGTCCAGATCAAACCCCGCGCCAGAGGCGGCCTCGCACACCATTTCCAGCTCCCGCAGGCCCCAATCCGGGTTCCGGTCACGTAGGGAGCGATCGAAGGACTCATTGCCGTCCGAGGAAAATTTCCCATCGACCACAAACGGCCCATAAAAATAAACGAGCCCACCAGCCCCGAGCAAACGCGCACTGCCTTCGAACAACCCCAGACAAGCCTCCCAGGGGGCGATGTGGATCATGTTGGCGCTGATGATGGCATTAGGCGTGTCAGCAACCGCCGCATCCCATCCCGGCTGACAGACATCGATGGGCACAGCCGGGAGCAGGTTTGCATTCGCCAATGTGTTCAGATGAGTCACCAGCGTCGGCACAGCTTCACTTGGCAGCCAGTTGAGTGCCGGCATCGCGGCAGAGAAAAACGACACGTGCTGCCCCCCGCCGCTCGCGATCTCGACCACGGTTCCCGTTGACGGCAGGACCTCCCGAAGAACACCCAGAATGGCATCCTTGTTCCGATCCGCAGCGTGGAACATGGGGGCGTCCGGTGTCATGACAGCGCTTCGAGATGTTTCTGTACGCACCGATGCAATTCCTGGGTCTCGGGATCATCGAGCTCATAGTCATCGAGCGCCTGCGCCAACAGCGCGACATATTCGTGGCATGTGCCCAGGGGGCCCAGAGCGCTGGCGATGATCTGCGCGGACTGATCGAGGGGCAGGATACCCGCATAGTTGCGGTGCGCACGGTTGCCCACAAACCCCAACGCCCAGACTGGGCCCTGATCGGTTTGCGCCGCAACCCAGGTCGGGTTGTAGACGCCACCGCTCATCTCGCGACGCCACAACGCATCAAGAATATCTTCCCGCCCTTCTTCGGGCACCTTAAAGACCACGCCTGCACAGGTTCCGCCCGGTTCGAGCGCCAGCCCCAGACCGGGCCGTTCGAAAGACCCCCGCGCCCGGATCGACCAGAAGCTAAAAGCTCGCTTGTGTTCTTCCAGCAAGGCCGTTCGGGTTTCCGCGGGCTCAAACCGCGGATCCCAGATCAACGAGCCCGCGCCAAACACCCACAGCGACGTGGGATCTGGAGATACCGCCAGGCATTGCTGCAAATTGTCCGCGCGCTGGGCATCGGACCATTCGACAAAGGAAGTCGGGGGAGGATTGAAGGGATATTCGGTCATGGGAATCGTACGCATCGCGAACAGGAAAATGAGAATCAGATGGCAACCGTTCATCTATTCTGCCATTCAAACACTGCAATACACAGGGGAGTTGAAAGTATGTCAGGCACAGATATGAAATCGCACACCGTTGGCTGGATCGGAACCGGAAAGATGGGTTACCCGATGGCGGGTTTGCTGATCGAGGCCGGGGCCGATGTCAAAGTCTACAACCGGACCGCCGCCAAGGCCGAACCACTTGGCGTTGAGGTTGTCGGCAAGCCATCTGACCTGGCCGACCGCGACATCGTCTTCTCCATCGTGACCGACGACACCGCAATCCGTGAAATGATCACCGGCCCCGATGGCGTTCTCTCTGGCAGCACCCTGCCCAAGATCATCAGCGACAGCTCGACCATTTCCATCGATACGTCGAAAGAAATGCGCGCGGCGTGCGAGGCCAAGGGCGTGATGTTCCTGGCCACCCCGATCAGCGGCAATGGCCATGCGGTTGCCGCTGGCAAGGCGACGCTGGGTGTCTCCGGACCGCGCGAAGCCTACGATATCGCGCGGCCGTATATTGCCGCGCTCGGTCGTGCGGAAACCTATATCGGCGAAGGTGATTCTTCACGGCTGGCAAAGCTCGCCCATAATGTGATGCTCGGTGTGGTCGCCCAGTGCATGGCCGAAATCACCGTGCTTTGCGAAAAGGGCGGGATCGAGCGTCACGCCTTCCTGAACTATTTCAACAACAGTGCGATGTCTTCGACCTTCACCAATTACAAGGCACCGGCCCTGGTGAACCTGGACTACACCGCGACCCATACTTCGAGGATGCTACGCAAGGATCTCGATCTTGCGCTCAAGGAAGCCAAAGACCTGGAAGTCCCCATGCCGGTCACCAATCTGACCCGCGAGCTGGTTCAGTCCCTGATCGGACTGGGCCATGGGGAAGACGATTTTGCGGCACTCATCAAGATGCAGGCGGCGGCTTCGGGCTATGAAATCCAGCCCGAGAATGTCGAAGTCTCCGACGGCCTCAAGGATGCTGCCGAGTAACGCACCCCTCACAACGTGGAACCGGGGTTTGGGCTCCGGTTTAATTTGGACTTAGGACGGATCTGACATGACCAAGACCCTCATCAAGGGCGGCACCATCATCTCGATGGACCGCAAAACCGGTGACTTCGCCAAGGGCGACATCCTCGTTAACGGCACCGAGATCGAAAAGATCGGAAAATCGATCCGATCACCGGGCGCGAAAGTCATCGATGCGACCGGCATGATCGTGATGCCCGGCTTCGTAAATGCCCATCTCCACACCTGGCAGACGGGCATTCGCGGCGTCGCGGGCAATTGGTCGATCCCCGAATACCTGCACCAGATGCACGCCACAATCGCCCCGCGTTACACGGCGAAAGACACCTATCTCGGCAACCTCGTGGGCGCGTTGAACCAGATCAACCTCGGGGCCACCTCGGTTTTTGACTGGTGCCACAACAACTCGACCCCCGCCCATTCCGATGCCGGTGTTCGAGGATTACAGGAATCCGGTATCCGCGCCCTGTTCGGCCATGGTTCACCCAAACCCAATGCGGCCGCGGGCGCCAAACATTTCAGTGAGATTCCCCACCCCCGCAAGGAGCTCGAACGCCTCCGCAAGGGTGCACTTTCCGACGACGATGGATTGGTCACCCTGGCCATGGCAGCCCTCGGCGTCGATTTCTCCACCTGGGAGGTCGTGGAACATGATTTCCGGCTGGCCAAGGAACTAGACCTGATCATCAGCACCCATGTCTGGGGCGCGCCCAATCGCCTCAACCCGGATGGCTACAAGAAGCTGGCGAAACTCAACCTGCTCGATCGCCGACACAATATGGTCCACGGCAATTATCTGTCGGACTCTGAGCTCAAACTCCTCATCGATTCCGGGGCCTCGACAACAATCACCCCCGAAGTTGAGATCCAGATGGGTCACGGCAACCCGCTGATCGGCCGTGTGCGCGCGCTGGGCGGCAAGCCGAGCATCGGTATTGATGTGGAATGCAACATCTCCGGTGACATGTTCACGGTGATGCGCATGGCCATGCAGCCCCAGCGTCTGCTCGACAATCAGGCCACGTTCCGTGAAACCAAGGCTATGGTGGATAACCTGTCGATCAAGCCACGGGAAGCGCTTGAATGGGCGACCATCAACGCCGCTCGAGCAATGGGCATGGACCGCAAGGTGGGGTCCTTAAAGCCCGGAAAACAGGCCGATATTATCATGATCAACGGGAATGATTTGAATCTGTTCCCGGTTCATAACCCGATCGAAAGCGTGGTCTTCCACGCCCATGGCGGCAACGTGGATACGGTTATGATCGCGGGCAAGATCCAGAAGCAGAACGGCAAGCTCAAATATCGTGGCCTGCGCGGCAAAATGGATGAACTCGCCAAATCCGGTCGTCGCATCCTTAAAGGCATTAACCTGGCCGCCTAGCGCGCCGATATCGCACCGGGCTTTGGTGATGTATCATGGTGTCTTCTAGACTGGAGACGACCATGCCTGACGATTCACCACGGCCAAATTCCCTCGAGGCGCGCGACGCCGCGTCGGTCATTCACCCGCTAACCAATCTCAAGGAACATCTTGAGAAAGGCCCGGTGGTGATCGAAGAAGGTCAGGGCGTCTGGGTCACAGACATCCACGGCAAGAAGTATATTGAGGGCATGGCCGGGCTCTGGTGCCTGTCGCTGGGCTACGGGCAGGACCGCCTGGTCAAGGCAGCCGCCGACCAGATGACGCGCCTGCCCTATTATCACCTGACCAATCACAAGAGCCATTCGCCGGTGATCGAGCTCGCCGAAAAGCTGCTCGAAATGGCCCCGGTGCCGATGTCGAAAATCTGGTTCGCCAATTCCGGTTCCGAAGGCAATGACAGCGCGGCGCGGATCGTCTGGTATTACTGGCACGCTAAGGGCAAGCCGGAAAAACGCAAAATCATCGCCCATGAGCGCGCCTATCACGGCAACACCATCGCCTCGGCCAGCCTGTCGGGCATGCACTACAACCACGCCTCCTTCGGGTTGCCGCTGGACGGTTTCCTACATGTGACGCCGCCGCATCACTATCGCTACGCAAAGACCGGCGAGAGCGAAGAAGATTTCGCCACCCGTCTGGCCGATGAGCTCGACGCGCTGATCGAGGCCGAAGGCCCCGATACGGTGGGGGCTTTCTTCACCGAACCGATTATGGGATCGGGGGGCGTGATCGTCCCGCCACCGACCTATTACGACAAGGTGCAGGCCGTGCTCGACAAGCACGAGATGTTGCTGATCTCCGACGAGGTCATCACCGCGTTCGGGCGCACGGGGAACATGTTTGGTACCACCAGTATGGGCCTCAAGCCCGACATGATCGTCTGCGCCAAGGGCCTGTCGAGCGCCTATATCCCGATCTCGGCGCTGATGGTGAATGCCCGGGTCTTCGATGTTATTTCCGAAGAAAGCGACCGGGTCGGGATCTTTGGTCTCAGCTTCACTTATTCGGGCCATCCGGTTGCCGCAGCGGTCGCCCGAGAAACCCTGCAAATTTATGAGGATGAGGACATTCTCGGCCATGTCCGGGCTATGGAGCCCCATTTCATGGGCGGACTGGGTGAGCTTCTCGATCACCCGCTGGTCGGCGAAGTGCGCGGCATGGGGCTGGTCGCCGGCGTCGAGCTAGTGAAGGACAAGTCCACCGGTGAGGCCTTCGACCCGGGTGACGGGGTTGGCCCGTTCTGCAACCAGCGCGCCGAGGATCATGGCCTGATCATCCGCGCGATCGGCGACACAATGTCGTTCTGTCCTCCGTTGATTATCTCGAAGGACGAAATCAAAGAAATGATCATGCGCTTCCGGCTGGCACTCGATGACACGCTGGCCATGGTTCAGGAAAGGGTCTGATATGAGCACCAAGCTGATTGCGAAAACGGCGAGCGAACTCAGTGAGCTTTACGCCAGCGGTGACGCATCCCCGGTAGAAGCGACCCAGGCGGTTCTCGACCAGATCGAGGCCCATAACCCGGTGCTCAACTGCTTCTGTCTTGTCGATCCCGACTCTGCACTGGCCGCCGCGCGCGCGTCCGAAGCTCGCTGGACAGCCGGTGAACAGATGTCGCCCATCGACGGCATCCCGACCTCGATCAAGGATTTAACCCTGACCAAAGGGTGGCCAACCCTGCGCGGCTCACGCACCTCCGACCCTGACGGGCCCTGGGACGAGGATGCCCCGGCGACCGCACGGCTGCGCGAAGCCGGTGCCGTTCTCGTCGGCAAGACCACAACCCCCGAAATGGGCTGGAAGGGTGTCACTGACAATCCCCTCACGGGAATTACCCGGAACCCCTGGAACCCGGAACGGACCCCCGGCGGGTCCTCCGGCGGCGCCTCCTCGGCTACGGCGGCCTTTATGGGCCCACTGCATCAGGGCTCCGACGCGGCGGGGTCGATACGCATTCCGGCCGCTTTTGCCGGTGTCTTCGGCCACAAGCCCACATTCGGGCTCGTCCCCAACTATCCGCTGCCGCCCCATATCGGCAGCCTGGCCAATATGGGTCCCCTGACCCGCACAGTTACCGATGCGGCGATCATGCTGAATGTGCTGGCCCAGCCAGACTCGCGTGACTTTATGGCCGCCCCCCAGGCCGCGCAGCATGAGAACTATCTGAACGCCCTGGATGCTGGCGTCGACGGCATCAGGATCGCCTACAGCCCAACCCTGGGAGAAAATGGATGGGCCGACCCGGATGTCACAAAAGCGGTGAAAGACGCCGCCGATGTCCTCTCGGGTCTGGGCGCCATCGTTGAAGAGGCCGATCCGGAGCTTCCACCGACACGCCCGATCATCGATGCCATCTGGTCCACCGCCGATACCTGGCTGGTCGACCAAATGACCCCGGAACAGCGCGAACTGATGGACCCCGGTCTGCTGGCCATCGCCGAGGACGGCCGCAAAGTAGGGGTGACCGAGCTGGTCGGTGCTTATGCTGGTCGTGTCCTGCTGGGCAATGCCATGGCGCGATTCCACGAGAAATACGACCTGCTGCTCACCCCTCAGATGCCCCTGGAAGCTTTCCAGGCCGGGCAAAACGTTCCCGAAGGCCGAGACATGAAGGAATGGGTGGATTGGTCGCCGTTCACCTACCCGTTCAATCTGACCATGCAGCCCGCCTGCTCGGTGCCCTGTGGGCTCGGGGACAACCGCATGCCGGTCGCCTTTCAACTCGTCGGACGGCACTGGCAAGACGCGTTGGTGCTCCGGGTCGCCCGGGCCTATGAAAAAGCCCGACCCTTCGCCTCCGCACCCGGATACGTCTAGGCCTCAACCTGCCTCAAATCGCCTCAAACGGGGGGCAGGCCTTCGGGGCGACGATCGCGCCAGGGCATGGCGGTTTCGAGTTGCGCCGACAGGCGAAACAACGTGGCTTCATCGGCAAATCGCCCGACGGCATGCACCGACACGGGGAAACCTTCCTCGGTCGTACCAACCGGCAGGCTGATCGCGGGCTGACCTGTCAGATTGAACCAGACCGTGAATGGTGAAAACGCGGCGACCCGGTCCCAATATTCATTGGTGTCATCCATCATCATGTCGAGCCAGCCGAGTTTGGGCGGCATATGCCCCAGCCCCGGGGTCAGCAACACATCGTAGCTGTCATGAAACGCGGCCATCCTACGCGCCGCAGCATGCATGCGACCCTGCGCCAAAAACACATCGTAGCCGGTCACGGATTCGCCCATTTCGGCGGTGGCGGCCACAACACGTTCGACCTCGCCCGGTTCGGGCAAGCGACCTTTGGTGGGGTGTAACCGGATCGTCTGGGCCGCGTTGGAGGCCATCAGGGTTCGAAAAATCTCCTGCATCTCGTCATTGACCAGGGGTGGATCGGCTTCCACCACCTCGTGTCCCATCCCGTCGAGGACGCTCAGGGTTTCGTCCAGCACCCGGGCGTGTTCCCCGTCGCATTTGGCCCCCGTGTCGCCGCCATACGTATAGGCAACCCTCAAACGCCCCGGATCGACCCCCACTTCATCGAGAAATGGGCGTACCGGTGGCGGTGCATAATAGGGATCACCGGGCGCCGGGCCCGCCGTGGCATCGAGAATAGCGGCATGATCGCGCACCGTGATCGAGACCGTGTGTTCGGCCACGATCCCGCCCATGCGCTCCCCCAGCCCCGGGGAAAAGCTGTTGCGCCCGCGGGTGGGCTTCATCCCGACCAGCCCGCAACAAGAGGCCGGCACGCGAATTGAGCCGAACCCGTCGCTGGCATGGGCGGCAGGTACGATTCGTGCCGCCACGGCAGACGCAGCACCCCCCGACGAGCCTCCCGGGGTCACATCGCCGTCCCATGGATTTATCGTGGGTCCGTAAAGTTGCGGTTCGCAGGTGATCGACATGCCGAACTCACAAGTGTTCGTCTTGCCGAAAATCGCCATCCCGGCGGCCTTCAGGCGTTTGACGGTTTCACTGTCTGAATCCGGCACCACATCGGTCATGAACTTGCTGCCACCGGTGGTCGGGGTGCCTGCAATCGCGGCGCCCAGATCCTTGATCAGATATGGCGCACCAGCGAGTGGGCCCTTGGGCAATGCCGAATCCGCCATCTCGCGGCCATGATCGTATAGCTCGAGAACGACGGCGTTGAGCGCCGGGTTACGGATCTCGCAGCGCGCAATCGCGGCCTCGAGAACCTCGTCCGCACTCACTTCACCTGAGGCAACAAGCTCTGCAAGACCGACGGCGTCATACGCCTCATATTCACTAAAACCCGACATTTACTTCTCCCACAGCATTTATCTTTTCACCGTCCCACGGTTGTCCGGCGCGACCAACTTGGTCACTGTCACCTGACACACAAGCATGGTCCACTGAAACAGCTGAAAATGTCACGCTCCAACATTCTGCTGGGCGCCGCCCTCGCCGGTGCAGCCGGGATCGGCTTTGCCGCCAACTCAACCGCGGCAAAGCTCGCCTATGAAGGCGGCTCAAACCCTTTGACCTATCTGAGCCTGCGCTCCGCGCTCGCGGCCGCACTGGTACTCACCATCATCCTCGTGCTCGACCGCAGCACCAAAATGCCGTGGCGCCGCCGTCTGGCCGCGATCGGGTTGGGGGCCATCCTTACGGTCTATTCCTACGGTTTGCTCGCGGCGATCCAGTTCATCCCGGTCGCGCTGGCAGTGCTGATTTTTTACACCTTCCCGTTGCTGACCAGCATTTACATGTGGATCAGTGGTCGGGAGCGCCCGACTTGGCTATCCGTCGGCGCGATTCTCGTCGCGTTTTTTGGCCTCGCCCTGGCGCTGGACGTCACCAGCGGGCAGCTCAATCTCGAAGGAGTGGCCCTGGCGATTATGGCGGCGCTCGGAATCACCGTCGTCGTGGTTCTCAACAACCGTCTGGTCGGCACCGATGATTCGCGGCCGATCACGCTGCATATGATGCTTTCGGCGATGACGTTATTCGTCGTGATCACTCTTGTTCTTGGAAACTTCGCGTTGCCGCAGACCGGACTGGGGTGGACTGGCATTCTGGTGGGAACATCGGCTTATGCCTTCGCGATCGTAACAATCTTCATCGCCATGTCCTATGCCGGCGCCGTTCCCGCCGCGCTGTCGCTGAACCTCGAACCTGTGGCGAGCATGTTTTTCGGCTTTGTGATCCTCGGCCAAACCCTCTCGGCCCTCCAAATCAGCGGCGCCGCACTGGTCATTGCGGCGGTCTTGTCTGTACGCTTGGCAGATATTCGAAAACCCGGTTACCAGGGGGAACCGCTTTCATGACCTCACTCACCGATCACACGGCGGCGATCGCCGAGATCCTCAAACAACGCAATCAAACCGTCGCGGTGGCCGAAACTTCTGCGGGGGGCTTGGTCGCTGCCCAGTTGCTCGCCGTTCCTGGCGCTTCGGCCTATTTCGTGGGCGGCGGCGTGCTCTACACCGGAGAGGCCCGCGACGCGCTGGCCGGTATTCCCGACGCGGATATGGCTGGCATACGCTCCAGCAGCGAGCCCTTTGCCGAACTGCTCGCAAAAACCATGCGGGAAAAGCTAGGAACCACCTGGGGTATCGCTGAAACCGGTGCCGCCGGTCCAACGGGAAACCGCTACGGCGATGATGCCGGACACACTTGTGTTGCAGTATCCGGCCCGGTTACGATGGTCCGTACTTTGGAGACCGGCAACGGAAACCGGAGTAAAAATATGTGGCGATTTGCGTCCGAAGCGTTGGCCTTGTTTCAAGAGTGTCTTGACACTAACGTTTGAACACGTTCCAACGCTCCGAATCACTCGCGATTTTGTTACAATCGCGTCATTTCGGGGTCACCCGGTTTGGGGAGTATGCGGCCTGCGCCTATAAAGGCATTCGGCTTCAGCGCAACAAGGCTAATCACAAGGGGATACCTAATAAGATGAATAAGAGGGCTTTTTTGGCCGCAGCAGCGATCCTCGCTCTGGCGGCATGTTCGGGACAAGATCTCGGCACAGCACGGAATACTGCGGCAAACAGCTCAGATTACGGCAATGCCCTTTCGGCAGGTTATCTGCGTCTGGCGCAGGCTGAGTTCTCCGAAAACGATTACCGCGATTCCGATTATTTCGCGCAGCGTTCCATCGAAGCCGGTACCGCCGGCTCGAATGTCACGCCGCCGCCGGCAACCTCGCGCAACCTGCCCCAGGGCGATGCTATTTATGTTGCCACGGCGCATAACGAGCTTATGGAAGTGCTCAACGCCGGTGCCGCCGAAAAGGCGCCGCAGCTCGCTGCTACGGCCGTCGTCGCATATGAGTGCTGGATCCAGGAACTGGAAGAGAACACCCAGCTCGCGCATATTACGGCCTGTCAGGACCAGCTCGATGGCTTGATCCCCGCACTGCGTAACGCCGTTGCCGCACCGGCCGCCAAGGCAAAGCCAAAGCGCGTCAAAGGCAAGTCCTTCAAGGTCTTCTTCGGCGCCGGTTCAGCCAAGCTTGACGATGCCGCCAACAAGGTCATCGTTGCAGCCGCTGCACACGCCAAGAAGTACAAGCAGGTTCGTGTCGCCGTGAGCGGTTACTCCGACACCGCTGGTGATGCTGCCGGGAACCGGGCATTGTCCGAACGTCGTGCCGCGGTGGTTGCCGCAGCGCTTCGGATCCGTGGCGTGCCGCGTACCGAGATCAAGACCAACGGTTACGGCGAGGCCTTCGGTGATGTTCGCACCCCTGATGGTGTTTCTGAGCCGAAAAACCGTCGCGTAGAAATCGGCGTCGGCGGCAAGTAACGCCAACCGACATTCGATTAGAATTAGGGGCACCAGCTATCGCTGGTGCCCTTTTTCTTTGCACTCGGTCAAACCCATCGAGGAATGGCACCCCATGAAGATTGTCGACGCGCAGATCCACCTGTGGAGCCAGGGTCTGCCGACTCCCGCCCACCGTCAGATCACTTCTTTCACCGCCGAGGAAGCCATCACCTTGATGGACGAAGCCGGGGTCGATGCCGCCGTTATCCACATGGTCCATTGGGACCCCAATTGCCATCAGGTGGCCGCGGATGCGGTGGCAAAATACCCGGGCCGATTCGCGATCCTCGGCGAACTGTCCCCCCGGGACCCACGATCCAAAGACCTTGTGGCCAGCTGGTGCGATCAGCCCGGCATGCTCGGCCTGCGTTATGTGCTGCTCAACGATCCCGACCGGCAATCCCTGCAGGATGGCGACTTCGACTGGTTGTGGCCTGCGGCCGAAGATGCCGGTGTGCCGATCACCCTTCTGGCGACGGATTCCATGGAACTAATCGGCCAGGTCGCCCAACGTCACCCTGGTTTGCGGCTTACCATCGATCATCTCGGCGGTCGCGGCGGCCTGACCCCGCTGAAAGACCATGCGGCCATGACCCACATGCCCGAAATGCTGGCGCTGGCCCAACACCCCAATGTGGCGGTTAAGGCCACGGGCGCGCCGGGCTATTCGAGCGAGGCCTACCCCTTCCCGATCATGCAGACCTACATTCGCCAGATTTATGACGCCTTCGGGCCGGATCGGACATTCTGGGGTACCGACTTCACGAAAATGCCGTTCACCTGGCGGGAATGCATTTCGATGTTCACCGAGGAGCTGTCCTGGCTCAGCGAAGATGACAAGCGATTGATAATGGGTGAGGCCATCTGCGCCTGGTGGGGCTGGCATCGGGGCGACTGACGCTCGCGCGTTGTTTGTCGCCCTATTTGCAGCTCTGGCGGCATCGTTCTGTGGCGGCACTTAATACTGCACGAGGAACTCCACCAAATCCCTCGAGCGAACCTATAGGACGTGTCGATCAGGCCCAGGATTACACCGAACTCTTCGTTATCCCGGGGGCCAAAAACGAGGACAAAACCAGGCGGCACGCTCCCGACTGACACCAGTGGGTGGATTTCGCCCCAGCCACTTTCCAGAAATTCCGGCACATCATCCGCCGGCAGGACCATATGCAGACTGCCGTCATAGGGAGGATGCACAGGGGCGAATTCGTTACCGCGCATAAAGGCTCCCGCGCAGGAGTGCCCACCTTCTTCGAGGAGCCACAGCGCTTCGGCGCCGGGCACGGAAATAACACTCGGGCGTCGCTTAACAAACTCGAAATCGAAAACCTGAGCCTTCAACTGCGTGTAGATGTCCGCTGGCGGGTTTTGACTAAGCTGCTCATGGGGCAAACCAAAATGGGTCTTCGGCGGTTCGCCTTGGCGCTGCGGGAGATTAAGCATGCTTGCTTTCTCCAAAAAACGATTCCGAAATCAATATCCTTGAGAACAGTGCAGATAATCGGAATCAAACCGGCAAAGCCGAAGCTGTTGGTGCGGGCGGCCGGACTTGAACCGGCAAGGCCGAAGCCGAGGGATTTTAAGTCCCTTGTGTTTACCAATTTCACCACGCCCGCATCATCGGCATCGCGAATGCTATACTTGTAACGAAATAAACGATGCGCCGACAAACACCAAAGCGAGTGCCCCCATGAATGGTTTTGACATCGCCCGCCTGATCGCGCTGATCGGCGCCCTCGCGCTGGCGGCCCCAGCGGCGTTCTTTATCCTGCGTGACCGTAAAGCAGCACTGAGGAATGCGGTGATCTGGATCGCGATATTCGGCGCTCTGGTTCTGCTCTGGACCGCCATCTGGCAGGGCTGAGGGACTTCTACCGCGCCCGACTATTCGTTCGAGTCGGATTTATCAGACTTCCGATCCGCGTAGCGCTGGATCTCTGTATTCACCGCGTCATTCACCGCGCCCACATAGAGATCACGATTCTTCGTCGTAACCTCGTAGGATTCGCGCCGTCGCGCCATCGAACCCTGGAAATGCGGAATCACGTAGCGCGCTAATAACTCGTTACTCTTCCCGGTGTTTTCCCGGTTGGCCCAGTCATGGGCCAGGTCGAGCAAGACGCCGAAACCGCCGGAACCCTCCCACAACCGCTCGATGTGCTCGATGGCGTCATCGGGGGTGCCGATCACCGCCATCCGCGTGTCGCGCAGATAGCCCAGCGGATCGGTGACGTCGTCCGGCACAATCGGGGTCGGGGCGACGTCCCTAAAATAATTGGCAAAGGTCTGGAGACCGAATTGAACATTCTCTTCGGCCTGCTCACGGGTCTCGGCGATATGCATGAGGGTGACGATGCGCCAGTTTTCCCGATCGACCTGCGTACCGTTCTCCACCGCCGCCTCTTCGCATTTGCGCCAGTTCTCGGCATGGGCAGCGAGCGCCTCGTCATTGGTACCGCCCAGCGACAACAGCCCGATACCGTGGCGGCCCGCCGCCAGTGCCCCGGACGGTGAGCGCAGGGACGCCACTGCCATCTCGACCATCGGTTTGGTGTAGCTGGAAAGCTGCAGACGGGCGTCGACGAGCTTGAACCAGTCGGTTTCCGCGTTCACCCGTTCGCCGCGCAAAAGCGGCACCAGCACGTCGATCGCCTCGTTCATCCGGCGGCGCTGCTCTTTGGGATGAAAGCCCATCGCAAAGGCGTCCGAGGGCAACGAGCCCGGGCCGACCCCGAACATCACCCGCCCGCGGGTCATATGGTCGAGCTGGTTAATCCGGTCGGCGTTGATGAACGGGTGATGGTAAGCCAGCGAGGAGACCCCGGTGCCCAGGCGGATATTCTTCGTGCGCGAAGCGGCAAAGGCGATGAATACTTCGGGGGAGCCGATGATCTCATAGCCGCCCGAGTGATGTTCGCCGATCCAGGCCTCGTCATAGCCGAGCCGATCGAGATGCTCGACCAGATCGAGGTCACGCTCCAGGGCCAGGGTCGGATTCTCGTCAGGACTGTGAAAAGGCGCCAGAAACGTGCCAAAGCGCAGATGTCGATCACTCATGGGAATCTTCCTCTCCGGCACCTTGCGCGCTGCTAGTCGTCGTTGCTTTTGGGAACCTCGATACCGCCGGTAACCGGCTCCGCGCCTAGATTACGAATCAGGTCGCCCAAACGAATGGCGGCCTCATCGAGACGGGCCTGATCGGGCCCGCGCATCACCAGGTTGGAACCCGGCTTACCTTCAAAGAAGAACGGGTAGCTGCCGATATCGAGATCGGGATAGGCATCCTGCAACAGCGAGAGCTCGGTCGCGATCGCCCCTTCGGGCACATAACTGCCGACGGTCACCGAAATCAGGGTCACGCCGCGTCTCAGACCCGGCTTTGCCGCTTCGAACATAGCTTGCATGATCCGCGGCACCCCAGCCATCACGAACACATTCTCGACCTGGAACCCCGAGGCACCGCTGATTGAATAGCCCCTAGATTCGTAGACGCCTTCTTCCCTAAATTTGAGGCAAGGAGGCTATCATGGGCAAGACCAATTTCAGCGACGATTTCAAACGGGACGCGGTGGCGCAAATCACCGAGCGGGGCTATCCGGTTTCGGAGGTCTCAAAGCGCCTGGGGGTGAGCCCGCATTCGCTCTACGCGTGGAAGAAGAAGTTCTCGGCGCCGTCCGGCGGTGACGACAAGGACGCCGAGATCCGTCGGTTGAAGCGCGAGCTGACGAGGCTGACCGAGGAACGCGACATCCTAAAAAAAGCC
>MEHZ011510364.1_pt1 | contig 21053 bp, 19 predicted proteins | sample 897221 | NCBI WGS metagenome assembly MEHZ01 (sample SAMN05514161, study PRJNA337945) | marine metagenome | isolation source: marine surface water | place: Arctic Ocean | collected 2007-12-13
CTAGAACGTCTGATGGCGGATATCACCATCGACAGCGCGCATATCATGGGGATGGGCGTTGGCGGCCTGATGAAGGAAATACCTTCCCGTCCCCTGCCCCGAACCACGGCCGCGCCACGCCGACATCGTGACGAACAGTCCGCGCCCCGTTTTGCCACGGTCATCCTCGCGGCCGGTCAGTCCCGGCGCATGGGCACACTCAACAAGCTGTTGATCGAAGTTGACGGGAAACTAATGGCCCGGCACGCCATCGATGCCGCGCGGGTAGCAGGAACTGATCCGATCATCGTGGTCACCGGCCACGTCGCTGAGGACGTGCAAAACGCGCTCGGCGATGATGTGCTTTACGTCCACAACCCGGAATATGCCCAAGGCCTAAGCACATCCTTACGCGTCGGAATCAACGCCATACCCGACAGCTGTGACGGCGCGTTGGTCACCCTCGGAGATATGCCGCGGATCACCGCGACGCACCTCAAACAGCTCCTGCTTTCCCATGACCCGGATGAGGGACATGTCATTTGTGTACCGACATGGCGCGGAAAGCGCGGTAACCCCGTGCTTTGGGATCGTCGGTTCTTCGATGATATGGCGTCATTGGGCGGTGATGTCGGCGCGAAACACCTGATTGGAGACAATGCCGATCTGGTGTGCGAGGTCGAAATGCAGGACGACGCCGTCCTGGTGGACGTCGATTCCCCTGAAGCCCTGGAAAGCCTGGTGGCACGGGGCATGGAGATCAAATGACCGGGTCGCTTATGTCGAGCCGGACGGCGTTAGCGGGACTGATTCACCAACACACGGCTCATTTCCTGCGCCGCCGTTAAGACGGTCAAGCTGGCCTTATAGCTCGCTTCGGCGGTTTTCAGGTCAACGAACGCACTGGGCAGATGAACGCCTGGCATGCCAACCAGCGCCGCAGTGCTGGCGAATGACGAATTGGCCTTCGGGCTCGCCGCAATTTGCGCAATGTTACCCTGATCACGCGAAGGCACTCCGCGCTGCGGGACATATCCGGGTGTGTTGGTATTGGCAATATTGTTCGCCGCGACACCAAATCGCATGGCGCTGTCATGCATCGCGGCAACTGCTGATGGAAAGCCTGAATCAAATTTTGTCCTCCGTCTTCACAAAGGTGAGACGTTTGGAGGACAATTTCCATTCCGATCACTTCAAATTTTAGCTGAATCCAAAGGAAAACCCCGCCATGCATAGGCATGACGGGGTCAATTCACTTCGGCCCGTGATCAGGGGCTTACCAGTTGGCCTTGCTCGTCTGGCCATCAGAGGCAAAGGCCTGCCGCAGATCGTCAAGCTCTTCACACCCGGTCGGGCAAAGCTTTTCGAGCTTGGCGAGGGTTTCCTCTGCCTTGGGACGGCGATCGGTCTCAAGGTAAAGCTCACCCACATATTCGAGAGCGCCCTTGTGTTCCGGGTTCAGGCGCAGCGCGCGCTTGTAGTTCCGCTCGGCGCGGCTGTAGTCCTTGGATTTACGGTAACTGTAGCCCAAGAAGTTATAGGCATCAGCTTCACGAGGGTTGGTCTCAACAATGCCGTTGAGAACTTCGATGGCGTCGCTGTAACTTTTCTTCCTGATCAAGGCTTCCGCGCTGGCCAACTGGGTTCGGACTTCCACCGGCGTCAGGGCCGTGGTTGTCGTGGTTCCGGCGGCAAATGCCCCGCCGGCACCAAATGCCAGAAATGAAGCAACCATTGCTGTCGCGATACGTGCACGCATAGTTTTTTTCTCCGGGTCCGTTAGCCGGGGCCCCCACGTCGCCCCTATTCCAGTCTGATACAGGTGTGCTCCCTGAATTCCATTTTGACACCTGTCGGTCATGCTACCCTTACATCCTAGAGTGTCAATCAGGCTTCATTCAACATCATGTCAGAATCAAACGCCCAAAATCGCGGTGCACGCCCGAAAAAAGCAGGAAACTTGCGAATACCGGTCACCAAACGCGGCTTGCGGCTGGGCAGCGGCCTGATCCTTTTTGCCTTTGTGGTCACGCATCTGGCCAACCATGCGCTGGGTCTCATCTCCCTCGAAGCGATGGAATTGGGCCGGAAATATTTTCTGCTGCTGTGGCGCAACCCAGTCGGCACCATGCTGTTCGTCGGTGCGCTTCTCGTCCACATGGCGTTCGCGCTTTACGCGGTCTACTCTCGTCGGCGCCTTAAAATGAGTATCGGCGAAGCGCTTCAGTTGATTTTGGGGTTTGCCGCGCCCGTTCTCCTCGTCATTCATTTGCTTGGAACCCGGGCTGCCGTTCAGCTCTATGGCACTGACGATACTTATGCCTATGTGCTGCTCGCCTTGTGGGTCGACAACCCTGTCAGCGGCGTTCGGCAGACCGCGGCGACCCTGATCGTTTGGGTCCATGCCTGTATTGGATTGTATTACTGGCTGCGGCTCAAACCATGGTTCATGCGTATTCTGCCCTGGCTTTATGGCGTGGCGCTGCTGGTACCGGTGCTGGGACTTCTGGGTTTTGTATCAGCAGGACGCGCTGTGGGCCGCCTTGCCGCAGAAGATCCTGGTTTCCGGCTCGACATCGTTATCGACAACACCGCGCCAGATCCGGACCAAATCGCGTTTCTGTATCAGCTTGAGTCCAGAATTTTCATCGGGATGGCGGTCGCCGTATTGCTGACCCTGATCGCTCGCGGGATCCGCCAATATCTCGAGCACCGCGTTGGGATTGTTCGAATCAACTATCCCGAAGGCGGCACCGTTTCGGTCGCGCCAGGCATGACCATTCTCGAAGCCAGCCAACTCAATGACATCCCTCACGCCGCAGTCTGTGGTGGTCGCGGTCGTTGCTCAACCTGCCGGGTCCGTATTAATGGGCCAATGGATAACCTCCCCGAGGCAAGTGAATCGGAGCAAAAGGTCCTGCGCCGCGTCGGAGCAGCCCCAGATGTTCGCTTGGCCTGTCAGACACGCCCTTCGGAGGACCTCTCAGTGACGCCACTGCTGCCGCCCAATGCCAGCCCCCGGGACGGGTTTGCAAAGTCGGCTGCCATGCAGGGGCAAGAACAGGAAATCGCGGTCCTTTTCGCCGACATCCGCGGATTCACTAGCTTTTCGGAGCAAAAACTCCCTTATGACGTGGTATTTGTCCTGAATCGGTACTTCCGCTCCATGGGTGAAGCTATCGAACAGGCCGGTGGCCGGGTGGACAAGTTCATCGGCGACGGCATCATGGCTCTGTTTGGGGTCGATGCGAATGCCCGCGACGGTGCGACCACGGCCCTCAACGCCGCACAGGGCATGGCCGAAAAGCTGGACGAGCTGAACGAGTTGCTCAAGGCCGATTTACCCGCGCCGTTGCGGATCGGCATTGGGATCCATTCCGGCCCCGCGATCGTCGGAGAGATGGGTTACGGGCCAGCGATCTCCGTGACGGCGATCGGCGATACGGTGAACACGTCGAGCCGTCTTGAAGCAAAAACCAAGGACTTTGGGGCACAGCTGATCGTATCGCAGCATGTCGCCGATCTTGCTGGTCTCGACGAAACCACTCTGCAACACGAAGAAATCGAGGTCCGCGGCCGCAAGGAACCGATGCGCATCCTGGTTCTTGATGATGCCAAGCAGCTCAAAGACCTCGCCCGGTCCGCAACCCGGGTGACGGAGGAAATCGTGACCTAGTCGGCGAGTTCGACCTCTGCCGCCCGATCAGCAGCGCGCTGAAGCACCGCCGGCCAGTTGGAAAGCGACGTCAGATGGCTGTAAACAACAGGCAGCCAGTTCTTCGTGCGCCATTCCAGGAACACCTCATTGGGTAGCTTCTCGAACTTCTCGCGATCGATAACCTTGTAGCCCTGCATCTGAATTTTGCGATCATCGGAGAGGCGAATTTCCGTCGAATTGTCCGTAAGCAATTCCCGCTCGGTAAGTTCCTGGACAAATTTCTGGGTCGCCTCGTACTGCGCGTGATAGGCGCGGCAGAACTCCAGAGCCTGGTTGGTAATCTCGGTAGGTTTGCCATCGTCTTCAAACAGACCACGATCACCGTCTTCACCGAGAAAGCCTGAATCCTCGTCGATGCAGAGGATGAACTGCTTTTGCTCCGTGTTCTCCATCAGGATAAACGGGAAACGGCGGACATAGGCTGGCACATAGCATCCGCGCGCCCATCGTTTGCCCTCGGCATCGATGAAAGCATTAACTCCTGTCCGCAAGCCTGTAATGGCGACCGGCAAATAAGGTGCGGTGTTAGAAAACACGATCGGATAATGGCGAGCTGAGATCGCAAATTCGACCACGTTCAATGGTATTGCATTGGCATTGGCAGAGAATGCGACATCGAGATCAGCGGCGAGAGTCGCCTTCGCGTGCCGGCCGGCTTCCAACGGGCGTGGTGCCTTATAAAACAGAGGAAAACGCGGTGCTGGAGCACTTTCCGCAACTTCTTCAGCAGCCACGGCCTTTTTGGTTTTGGTCTTGGGTTTGCGAGCCATCAGGATCTCCATCGATCATCGTGTAAGATCTATGCGGACGTTAAGGTATCCCGCTAAGCCAATGAAATAACGGAATATTCATCAGAAAAACGTTTCAATTCGGTGAACCTCAGACGCCCCGCGCCGTTGCTCCTCCGTCAATCGCTGTTGCGGTGCCTGTTATATAGGAAGCCGCTTCACTGGTCAGAAAAACCGCGAGCGCGGCAAACTCATCAACCCGACCGACGCGCCCCATGGGAATTCCCGCAGCGACTTCGGCTTTGATCGTTTCAATATCCACACCGCGCTGCGTTGCAGCAACCTCATAGAATTGTTTGATCCGGTCTGTGTCGATCCGACCCGGCATCAAGGCGTTGATGGTCACACCGTCCGGTGCCACCTCCAGCGAGATGGTTTTGGCCCAGTTGGTCAATGCGATACGCAACGAATTCGAAATACCCAGTTGGGGTATAGGTTCAACCACGCCCGTAGAGGTTACCAACAGGATGCGCCCCCAGCGACGTTCGCGCATACCCGGAAGGATATGACCGGTTAGGCGAGTGACCGATACAAACATCGAATCGAAGTATTGCCGCCAGGTATCTGAATCGACCTGGCTGATCGGTCCAAACGGAGGCCCCCCCGTATTGTTGACCAACACGTCGATGCCCCCGAACGTATCCTGGGCATAGGCAGCAACCCGGTCGACTGCCGCCATATCTGCCATGTCACAAGCCGTACCGTGGATTTCGGCCCCGAACTGTGACGCCAGTTCCTGGGCAACTGTCGCGCAAACGCCACCGTCACGGCTGGCAAGAATGACCCGAGCGCCTTCGGCTGCCAGTCCTTCGGCAATACCGCGTCCGATCCCCTTGCTGCCTCCCAGCACCAATGCTCGTTTTCCGCTTAGTCCCGTTTCCATGCTAGTCCCCTAAATGATGCAGCCCGAAAGCATCTTTCGGGCTGCATCACGTCATATCTTTCCGAGGATTTTACTCAGGACGCATCAGGCGCCGGTGTCAGAATATCGGCGATGGGTCGCGTCAGATTGGTAAACGCGGCACTGGGAATCCAATAGATCCATTTTCCAACCCGTGCATTGATCGTTTCAACCGCATCACGCGCTGCGTTGGCCGCGTCTGACGTATCCGATGCATCACCGACATAAGAGGCCTCAAAGGTACCCCAGTTCTTCTTGTCGATTTTTGCCACGCGGGCCTGAACGGACACTCCGTCAAACGTCACGACCTCAGCCACCATCGCATCTGCAGGCAAAGACAACTCGCTGCGTAGCTTCACATCTTCGAGTTCGACATTGGCCAGCGCGCGCGCCACTGGTGTGGTCTTTTCCAGATCAAGAGTTCGCCCTTCAGGCGCACCAGCAAGAACAAACTCACCTTTCGCATCATCGCGAGACAGGCTGTAAGCCCCCTCGCCTGACCCGATTGAAACGTGCTTGATCGTGTTCGCCGGAAGTTTGATCACCTCGCGGTCAAGCCACGGGATCAAACGCGTCTGAACGTTCGTGACGCTTGTCACCAACCAGGTTTCATTGGTGTTGGGAATCCGAATATAGGTGCCGCTGGATCGACCATCGAAAAACCGTGCGCTGGGACGGCCCACGATTAATTCGACCAGTGTTTCTTCGTCCGCGTTTGCGATCCGCAAATAGGCGGAATCAGCAAGCTCATCTTCAATGTCCTGCACTTCCAAACGTCTGAACCGTTCCGGATTCGACGTTTTACGTTCGACGTAACGCATGTCGGACAGACTAATGATGAGACGCCGCACATCGGATTCTTCGACGATGTAGTCATTGCGATCGGGCGTGACCCAGCCATTCTCGGTACGCAGCAAGGTGAACTCGCCAAATCGGCTCTTCACCTCAACCCGTGCCGCAGCATCCGGGTTTGCGCGCAATGAATCAAAGACCGGCGCACGCTTGACCAGATCGAAACTCGCGGTCTCACGTCCAAGACCGACCACGACTGCCAGCACCACAGTGACAACAGTCACGACAAGCCAGGTTAGAAAAATACGAGGGCTCATCAGATCATCCTCCCCTAGTGCAACACAGTGCGATGATAACGCGCACGTCGAATTCGGCGAATAACCGCCAGGATCATGGCCAGCAATGCGATCAGGATCGGCACCGCCCAAATGTTGATCAATCGAACGTCACGTTGGAGTGACTCAACATCTTCGCGCAGGGAACGCTGCACATCGCGCAGCTCCTTGCGCTGGTCGAGCATGGCGAGCCGGAACTTATCGATTTCGGCCTGCTGCTGCGACGTCAGCAGTACGCCGGTGGTCTGTTCCTCACGCTGCATGCGTTCGATGGATAGCTGAACTTCCGCAATACGCCCCAGGAGCTCCTGCTCCTTAGACCGGAACTTGTTGTCCGCTTCATTGCGCATCTCGACGATCACCTGGAACGGACGAATGGCCAGCCCACGTCCTCGCAAGGATACCAATCCCTGCTTGCCCCGCAGATTGTCCAGAGCGTTGATGAAGAAGTCAGCATTGTTGGCGGTCGGAACGGTAACCCGCTCCCCGGCCACATCACGGACCTGCGCCCAATTTTGATCTGCCAGCATGTCGGCATCTCCGACCAGGATAATATTAGCCGGCTTGACCCCAACTGCCTTGTGGGCAGCGCGGACTTCATCCTTCTTGGCTTCGTCGTCAATGCCTTCCAGAGCCTTGGCGCTGGGACCATTCGGGAATGCGGATTTCACAGGCCCCGTCAGACGCGCGGCCAGGTTGAAGACCGTATCCTGAGATTCGAACTTGTCACGCAACGCAATCGGATTGGGCTGCTGAGAGACATCGAAGGCACTCATCAGGTCTGAATTCGCCGTGGTAAAAATCAACGGCTCAAGTGTGGTTTCCGCGCCTTCAGCGGACATGAACGCCCCCGAAGAACTTACGACAATGCGCTGAAGTTGAGCAGTAATGGCGTCATCCTGAGAGAAACGAGCTCCCTGCATATCCAGCCACGCCACGTAGTCGACCGCCACTTGCTGACCGTTCTCCGGATCGGGGAACCCGACCCGCACAGCGTCATCGAGATTGGCAACAAACTGGCCACGTTCGACCGTCACGCCCCAGGCATTGAGCAAGGGTTCTATCGCCGCCTGCGCCACACCCGGTGGCGGAAGTTGTCCAGCAGCCGGGCCGGACAGGGCCATCGATTCCGCAAACGGATCAGCGAAAATAAGCGCCGGGCCACCATTCATCACGAACTGATCCATCTCGTAGAGCAGTTCATCCTGGATGGTATGCGCACCTACGACCACCAGGATCGAGATATCCTCGGGCAACTCTGTTGCGTCCTTGTCAAGGAATTTGACATTAAAGAACTGACGCATTCCATCGATGGTAAGCCAGGGGGTGAAGTCGTCGAACTGCGTGCCCTGCATGGCCAAATCCGTCAGCACCGCAACAATCGGCTTTTCCGGATCTGCCAGGTTGGAAATCAGCCGTGTGATATCGTGCTCCAGAAACGGACTGCGCTCCGGGGCCAGATATCCGATCGAATCAATATCGTCAGTCGAATTAGTTCCTGAGACGCCGAAATACGCGCGCGCGCCAGACTGATCAAACGGCAATCCCTGCAAACCATCGCTGACCGCGAGGTCTTCTTCCGTCGAGAAAGGCTGGGGATCAAAAATTTCAACCCGAACTTTCCCTTCAGACAGACGCTCATATTCATCGAGCAACTCACGAACCCGGTCCGAATGTCGTGCAATGTCGGGCCCGATTTCGTCAAACTTCTCCGAGTAGTAGAATCTCAGATCAATCGGCTCTTCGAGTTCGGCCAGAACTTCCCGCGTGCCATCCGACAGGGTGAACAACTTGTCCTCTGTCAGATCCAGACGGGTGCTCGTAAACACCGTGTTGACCAGGGTGTTGAAGGAAATGAAGAACACGATTGAAAGCGCCACAGTGGCCCAGGCAAGCGCGGCGCGGTCGGTATTGCGGATCTTATCCCACATGGTTCAGACCCCCTTCTTCGCTTCGACGATTGCGGTGTTTACAAACAATGCAATCCCGATGACGGAGAGGAAAAAGATAATGTCACGAATGTCGATCACGCCTTGTGCGATCTCGGTAAAGTTCGTGAGGAAACTGAGTTCAGCAACAGATTCAACAAATTGCTGCGGCGTCCAGGCCCGGAAGAAGGACTGGATAATCTCCACACCACTCATCATGAAAATAAAGCAGACCGCTGAGGCAAGCACGAAGGCGATCACCTGGTTCTTGGTGAGTGCCGAAACACACGAACTCAAAGCCAGGAAGCCCCCGGCGACCAGCCAGCTGCCGATATAGGCGGCCAGAATGATTCCGTTATCCGGTTCGCCCAGAAAATTAACCGTCAGCCACATCGGGAAGGTCAACGCCAGCGCGATGCCCGCGAATATCCACGCGGCCAGGAACTTGCCCAACACGATCTGCCCGGTCGTTACGGGAAGCGTCAGCAGGAACTCGATCGTCCCGGTTTTGCGCTCCTCGGCCCAGAGGCGCATCCCGACTGCGGGGATCAGGAACAGATACAAATACGGGTGATAGATGAAAAACACCTGCAAATCAGCTTGCCCGCGATCGAGCCAGGACCCGAAGAAGAACGTCAGTCCCCCGGCCAGGGCCAGAAAGATCACGATGAAGATATAGGCCAGCGGTGAGGTGAAATACGCGGACAGCTCGCGTTTGCTCACGATCCAGATATTACGCATTTTTGCTCTCCATCCCGCCCATGGACGGGGCCTTCAATCCTTCGACTTCGAACGTCAGATCGCGGAAGACATCTTCAAGACGGCCGCGTTCGACAAATATTTCGTTCACCCGGATATCCTTCTGATCAATGGCATTACGCACTGGCTCGAGGATCGCCAGCCCATCTACAGACACGGCGAGCAATTCAACCGTATCGCCAATCTGCGTGGTGGTTTGAACAGCCTGTACTTGTGCCAATGCATTCAGCACCTCAGTACAAGCCTGTACCTGGGCGGCCGGCAAACGAATACCGATCGCATTGTGCAAACGGGAGCGAGCCTGCAGGGTCAACGGATCCTGATCGGCCACCAGCTTGCCCTTGGCGATGATGATCGCACGCGAACAAACGGCTTCGACCTCTTCGAGAATATGGGTGGAAATGATCACCGCCTTCTTGCCGGCCATTTCGGTTAGCAATTCACGAACTTCATGCTTCTGGTTCGGATCAAGGCCGTCCGTCGGTTCATCGAGGATCAAGACATCCGGGTCATGAACGATGGCCTGCGCCAATCCGACCCGCCGTTTGTAACCCTTCGAGAGCGTTTCAATCGGCTGATAGAGCACATTGTTGATATGCAGTTTCTCAACGGCATATTCGATGCCGCGCTTGGTGTCCTGCGCCGACAAGCGTCGCAAATCACACACAAAGCTGAGCAACGACATGGGCGTCATATCCCCATAGAGCGGCGCGCCTTCGGGCAAATAGCCGATCCGTCGCTTAATCGCCATGGGTTCGCGGGCCACATCGTGGCCGCAAACCTCAACCGATCCCTCGGTTGGAGACAGGAACCCTGTCACAATTTTCATTGTTGTGGATTTTCCGGCGCCATTAGGCCCAAGGAAACCAAGCACTTCACCACGATCGACCGAAAACGACACATCGTCGACAGCGGTGATGGGCCCAAACTTTTTCGTCAGGCCTTTAATATCAAGGAGCTTCGTCACGGCTCGTCCATTCCCTCCGTTACGGCCGCCATTAATTGGCGACCTTTGCAGCTTGGTCTTTTCAACAATTGTTGTGAGCGACTTCAAGTCGCCAAACCAGTTCTCGCCGTTGCTGCCAAACTGCCAGCATTTTTATATTTCACAGTCCTGTTTCACCTGGACCGCAACAAAAATTACATACCGATTTATTCGTTCGGTTCAATCGATTCAAGCTTTGTGAACCCACGCCAGGCGCTGTTCAGAAGCCATTTTCGATCCTTTGCATTCAAGACATCGGGAACTTACGCCAAAACCGCACCAAATACCCATATCAAACACATGATTTTGAACGGAATTTTTAAGAGAACGGACACCGTTGGCCGCTGACCTCCACAAAAGACCGTGCGCCCGCGACCGTACTGAACCGAAATTCAACATCCCCAACCGCAACTGAGTGGTGGAGCGGCAGAATTCCGGTTGTCTGAGACGTCTCTCCGCCCTGATGAGCAAAGTCCAGGGTGACTGGTACAGCAGCGTCGAACCAAGCCTCGGGCCGGTTTTTCGCGTTCCGTGCCGCGGTTCCGGTTCCGGTCACGGTTATTGCGCCATTGGCAAAACTTACAGAATCATTCGCACCGCGGCTGATTTCGTTGTTCACAAAGAAACGTTTGGTACTTCCCAAAGATTCGCACGCTACGTCGTCACGAGCGATCCTTACGACTGTCTGCAGGCGGTCCGCCGATACGCCATTACGTATCCGCTCCCGGACAGTCGCCATGATCGACTTCTCCGTTTCATTTGGAACATCACGCTCATAGCGCGCACGCCAACCTGAAACCTTGTCCCGTTCGGTGCGCAATGCCGCCTTCAGGCCAGCAATTTCAAAATGAAGTTTCTCACTAGCATCGGTTTCGGCATAGAGGCGCACCTGCAGTTCACTCGCCCGCTCTTGGGCAATATCCCGCCCCACCTCGCGGGCCCAGACGCCCACGCCGATCCCGACCGCAAGGACAAGACCCCAACGAAACAAGGACCCGAACACCTGCCGCCGACGCCGGCGACGGGAGCGATCATCTGAAAGACCTAGTGACATTTTACGTACATTCGTCGGTTAAGAGGCGAAAACACCGAGTTCGCGGAGCACGATATAACCCATCGCCAGGCCAATAATCGCGAACAACGTGGCGATTGTACGTTCCATCGAGCGTTGCGCGACCTTGCCCTGCAATCTGGGGCCGATCTGACCACCGATAATCACGCCGGGAATCGTATAAGCCACGAGGTTCCAAGGGATGACATTGGCACCACCCGCGGCGATCAACGCGGAGACCTGCGTAAAGGAAGCTGCTGCAATCGTCACAATAACGATGAACACGGAGGTCGCGGCGGCGACGGGAACCGGAACGTGATTGCGTTTCACGAGTTGCGGCATGATGACTTCGCCGATTCCGACCCCGAGCAGGCCGGTCAAAAAACTGCCCACGCTGGTGCTTATGGCCCCAATGATGCCCTGTCGGGGTTTCTTGAATTCATAGGTGGTGCCGACCGCATCGGTTACGCTCACCGCCTCACGACCCGAGCCCTCGAACTGATCGTCTTCCGCCGTCAACATTTCCTGGGGCGGACTATGTCGGAAGATGATGGGCGCGAGGGCCAGCATCAAAATCGCATAGGCCGCTTTCAGCAGAATCTCCTGCTCTTTCAACGTCGCCAGCATAAGCGCCCCCACAATGGAGACGGGAATGGCCACCGTCAGAAACGGTATCGCGCTGCGGAAATGGATCAATTTCTTACGGTAGTAACCGACAAAGCCTGAGGAAAACCCGAACACTTCGGTCATCAGCGCCGTTCCAATGGCGGCCGCGGTCCCGGCGAGAACATATTCCGCGCCCAACATGGGGAAAATAATCAGGAAAATCGGCGCGAACAGCGCCGCGCCACCAATCCCGCTAAGCATCGCCGTGGTGGCGACCCCCATCGAAATCGGGAACATGAACCAGTAACGTGTCCAATCCAGATCCGCGAATTCCATCGACATTCCTCTATATTCAAAATAACGCGTCTTCAGCCAGTTTTCCGCGGCCGCGCAAGCTAGCGCGCACAGCTTTGAAAATCCACGCGCAATTCGGTGATTGTTTATTCTGCCCGGGAACAACCAGTGGCCGAATCGCTTAACTTAAAGCGATCAATTCATACCAATCGGAAAACAATCTTCCGCCGTGAATGGGCGGACCTTAAGGGGACCAGAATGACAATTCGATTTGATGGACGCGTGGCGATCGTAACCGGTGCCGGAAACGGGCTTGGAAAAAGTTATGCGCTGGCACTGGGCGCGCGCGGCGCGAAGGTCGTGGTGAACGATATCGGCGGCGCGGTCGATGGCAGCGGTTCTTCCGCGACGCCTGCCGATGCAGTGGTCGAAGAAATTCGGGCGGCTGGCGGCGAGGCGGTGGCGAATTACGACAGTGTCGCCGACCGTGATCGCGCGGCCAATATCGTAAAAACCGCGACCGACACGTTCGGCAGCATCGATATCGTCATCAACAATGCCGGGATCGTTCGAGACAAGACGTTCCACAAAATGTCCCTCGACGATTATGAATTTGTCGTGAAGGTCCATTTCCTCGGCGCGATCTACGTCACTCATGCCGCCTTCCCGCATATGCGCGAAGCTAATTACGGCCGAATCCTGATGGTGTCGTCCAATTCCGGCCTGTACGGCAATTTCGGGCAGACCAACTACTCCGCCGCAAAAATGGCCGTTGTCGGCTTTATGAACACACTGAAACTCGAAGCGGCACGCTACGATATCAAAATCAACGCCCTCGCCCCCTTGGCAGCCACACGGATTGCAGAGCCTTCGGGCATTTTCGACACCTATGATGCGGAACTCGTGACCCCGGAATCCGTTGCGGCGATGGTGTCCTATCTGGTTAGTGAGGATTGCACCGACAGCGGCAACGTGATCGCGGCTACGGCGGGCTACTACTCAAAGATTCAGGTGATGGAAAGTGCAGGCGTGCGCGTCGATCCGCGCCAGACCATGACGCCAGAGAAAATCGCCGATCTGTGGTCCCAGATCACTTCGATGGACGATCCGAAAGGCTACTATGACGGGGTGGAGAACCTGACCGCGGTGATGGCCAAGGAGGACTGACGTGCGCAATCAGCTCTCGTCCTCTGAGGCGAGCTGATTGCGCAGCTCCCGTTTGACGATCTTGCCGTAGTTGTTTTTTGGCAGGGAAGCCGCGACCCGGTAGTCCTTGGGACGTTTGAAACGGGCGATATTGTCCAGACATAGCTGGTCCAACTCGCCCGTATCCACCTCGGCCCCCTCACGTGGGGTGACGAAAGCGATAACCTCCTCGCCCCATTCTTCGTGCGGACGCCCAACCACCGCGCATTCCATCACATCTGGGTGGCGTAGCAGAACTTCCTCAATCTCACGGGGATAGATGTTGGTGCCGCCGGAAATTATCATGTCCTTGGAGCGATCCTTGAGGGTCAGATAGCCGTCCGCGTCGAACGCCCCCATATCTCCGGTGTGGAGCCAGCCTCCACGTAAGGTTTCCGCGCTGGCATCCGGGCGGTTCCAATAACCGCGCATCACGACGGCGCCCTTGGCCAGGATTTCACCGACTTCTCCCGTGGGCATCTCATTGTCGTCACCATCGACGACTTTTACGTCCACCACGGACTGGGCATACCCGACTGAAGCCAGGCGTTCTTAGTAGCGTGGATGGTCCGTGTCCGTATGGTCTTCACGCGGCAACACGGTGATACACATGGGGCTTTCACCCTGACCGTAAACCTGCACAAATCTCGGCCCGAAACGCTCCAGCGCCGCCTTCAGATCAGCGACATACATCGGCCCACCGCCATAAGTCACAGTGCGAAGATTGGGTGCTTCACCCCCACCGGAATGATTGACCAGACGCTTCACCATAGTTGGTGCAGCGAACAAGGAAACCTCACCAAGTGTCTGACACAAGTGTAAAATTTCATCCGGATCAAACCCGCCAGATTCCGGAACCACTTGGCGCGCGCCCACAGCCAGATGGGGAATGCCGTAAAATCCGGACCCATGTGACATCGGTGCGGGATGCAGGGCGGCACCATTGGTCGGCACCCGATCCACGTCGAGGAAATAAGTCAGCACCATCTCCCACAAATTGCGGTGGCTGAGCATCGCCCCTTTAGGATTGCCCGTCGTACCCGAGGTGTAGAACAGCCAGGCCAAATCATCGTAGCTCTGCTCGACCATGTCGACGGGGTCACTGTCACGGAACCCGTTATATTCGGCCTCCCCGACAACGACGATGCGCGCCTTACTTCCGGCGATTTCCAGGCCCTTCGCGGCCTTTTCTGCCAAATCCGGCGTGACAAACACGGCCCCGGCCCCGGCGTCGTCGAGAATGTAGGCGAGTTCCTTCTCGTGCAGCTTGTTGTTAATGGGCAACGCAGTCATCCCGGCATGCAACGCACCATGAAACGCCTCGAGATATTCCGGCGTGTTGGTCATGAACAAGCCGATACGATCATTGGGCTTCAGCCCCAGCTGGCTCTGCATTGCGCCTGCCAGCCCGCTCGCGCGCCGCCCCAGGGTCGCATAATCACAGTAATCGGCCGTACCGTGGGAAATCGCCACACGATCGGTAAATGAGCGCACCGCACGCACGAGCAACTGATTTAGGTTCATAGATAACTCCTACTTCGGTGCGCTAGAATGACGGGGAGTTCATGAAGCTGCAAGACCAAGCCGAGCATCCTTCGAAAGGCCGCCAATGGCGGCTCCTCAGGATGAGGTTCGTGGTGAGCGGATAATCAAAACTCCTCATCCCGAGGAGACCGTGAAACGGTCGTCACCAGGGATAGGTGAGAACGAAGAAAGAGCCTGAACATGTACGAACTCTACTACTGGCCCACCATTCCCGGGCGCGGCGAATTTATCCGCCTGATTCTCGAAGATGCGGGCGTCGAATACGTTGATGTGGCGCGCAAACCCGAGGCTGATGGCGGCGGTATTCCCGCTTTGCGGGGCATTCTCGATGACATGGATCTCACCGCGCCGCCTTTTGCACCGCCGATCCTGAAAGACGGCGATGTGTTGGTCACCCAGACACCGCTGATCATGGATTATCTGGGCGCACGGCACGGTCTGACCCCGACAGACGAGGCGGATCGCCGCCGGGCGCTCGAGCTTTCCATGTTGCTGGCCGATTTCCTGGTCGAGGCGCATGACGTTCACCACCCGCTGGCCAAGGAGTTCCATTACGAGGACCAGCGAGGAGAAGCGCTGCGGCGTGCGCCCAGTTTCCGCGACATGCGGATCCCGAAATTCTATGGCTATTTTGAGCGTCTGCTGCAGCCCAACAATCATCTGGTGGGCTCTACCTGCTCCCATATTGAGCATTCCCTGTTCCAGGTCGTGACCGGCATGCGTTACGCCTTTCCAAAAACGATGGCGAAGCTGGAACCGGACTACCCCTCTGTGATCGCATTGCACGACACAATCGCTGCCCACCCCGGTGTTGCGGCCTATCTGACCTCAGACCGGCGTATTCCCTTCAACGAACACGGCATCTTCCGCCACTATCCCGAGCTGGACGCCTAATCCCCTCGCATTTCAGGAGTAACCAGACATGGGCATCATGAACGGCAAATACTGCGTCATTACCGGTGGCGCAGGCAGCGTTGGCCTGGCGAGCGCAAAGGCCCTGTCCGAGGAAGGCGCGATAATCATGCTCGTCGATCGGGATATGGCTGCGCTTGAGCTGGCTGCCGACGCAATTGGCTCGAGCGATACATTGATCGCGGCAGCCGACATTTCAGACACAACACAGGTGCAGGCGTTCATAAAACAGGCCACCGACGCGTGGGGAAAGATCGATGTTCTCTTCGCCAATGCCGGTGTCAGCGGCACTAATGCGTCCGTCGCGGATTACCCCGAAGACATCTTCGATGACGTCATGGACGTGAACGTGCGCGGCACATTCCTGACCTTGAAACACGCGATCCCCCACCTTCGTGACGGCGGGTCGATTGTTGTGACCTCAAGCATCATGGGTGTGCGCACGCGGCCGGGCACCGTGGCCTACATCACCTCAAAACACGCCTTAATCGGCATGGTTCGCTGCGTGGCGCGCGAATTGGCGGGCCGGAATATTCGGGCCAACATTATTGCTCCGGGCCCATTGGAGAATGAGTTTCAGCAGACCATCGAGGACCGGGTCAGCGCGGCAATGGGGGTCAATGCCACCGAGATGCTGAACAACATGATCCCGCTGGGCCGTCACGGCACGGCCACGGAAATCGCCAAAGCGGTGCTTTTCCTGGCCTCTGATCAAAGCAGCTTCACCACCGGAACCGTCCTCATGGCTGATGGCGGCTGGCACAGCTAGTCCGGCATCAGGCCCATCAATACCGTTAGTTAGTGTTGATGCCCGTGATGGCCTTGGGTTCCATTGGATTTCTGATGTTTGAACAACTCGGCCATGCCGGCGAATACTTCCATGGGGGTCATGCCTTCTCCAGCGGGAACTTCGCGGATCTCGCGATAGATCGAGGCGACATTGGCGTAGACCCGTTCGGCGTCCATCCAATCCTCGTAATTGGCCAGCGCGATATCCTTGGCGGCATCCATCTCGCTCATGCCCGCATTGAAGCGCTTGCGCACTTCGTGCTCGATCTCATCCAGATAAGCACGGAAGCGGCGCACCTCTTCCTGGCCCGCTACAGGGCCGTGCCCCGGCACGACAATGTCCGGGTTGAGCTCCAGAATCTTGTCACAGGCCTTGCGCCAATTATCGACCGGGCCATCCCAGATCACTGGGTGACCGCCGACGAACAGGATATCGCCGGCAAACATCAGGTTTTCGTCGGGCAGATGAACCAGGATATCACCCCGGGTATGGGCCGGGCCGACGCTATAAAGATCGACCTTCTTGTCGCCGACCGTGATCGATTTCTCATCGCTGAACGTGGTGGTCGGTGGGGTGAGCTCGATCCCGCGGATATCGAAGGGAGAGAAGCAATGCTCCAGAAACTCCCCAAGAACGCCGAGTTCGCTGGTTTGCCCCATCATCTCCAACAAGGTTTCGGGTAGGAAATGATCGAATTCCTCTGCACAACCTGTCGAGGCGATAATCTCGGCTTCCTTGACCAGCTGATTGCCCCAGGTGTGGTCCGCGTTGGCGTGGGTGTTGACCAGCTTACCGATGCGCTGTGAGGCCGGGACGGCGTCACGCATAGTCGAAAGCATGTCCGAGGTCATCGGCAGGTCAAACAATGTATCGACGAGTACGGCTTCGTCCCCATCCACGATCAGCCCGGCATTCGACCAGCACCAGCCGCCATCGGGCAGCAGATAGGCATAAAGCCCGTTACCAACCTCGTGCAGTCCCTTGGTGTATTCCCATTTCGCCATGTTCACTCTCTTTCTGTGCTTACTGAGCTTACTCAACACCCTTCGAGACGCTCGCCTTGCTCGCTCCTCAGGATGAGGTTGAGGGCAAACCACAATCCTCATCCTGAGGAGGACCGGAGGTCCGTCTCGAAGGATACTGAGGCAGCCCTCTACTTTTGTTTCACGACGCGGTTTTTCAGCACGCCAATGCCTGTGACTTCGAGTTCGACCACGTCACCATCTGACAAATACAGATCGTGTTCGAGTCCACAGCCCCATGGCACGGTGCCTGAGCAGAAGAATTCCCCCGGATAGACGGTTTCAGCCTGGGACGTGTGCGCGATGCAGTCTTCGAATTTCCAGTGCATATCCCGGGAGTTTCCACGGGAGCGCTCCTCGCCGTTGATCCGCACGATCATATCGGAGTTGTAGGGGTCAAACGCGTCGGCGGTGACAATGCAGGGCCCGATGATGTTGCCTGTCTCGAAATCCTTGCCTTTGCCCGGCCCGAGCCCAGCCGACATCTCGCGGGCCTGGGTGTCACGGGCGGAAATATCGTTGAAGATCGAATAGCCGAAGATCATATCCCGCGCGGCCTCCGGCGAGACATCCTTGCCTTTTGTGCCGATCCAGGCCCCAAACTCCATCTCGTAGTCCAGAAGCTCAGAGAAATGCGGCCAGGTCACGTCATGGCCAGTGCCGATCACGCCGAACCGGCTGGGCTTGTAGTAGACAGGCTGTTCGTACCAGATTGAGGGGATTGCAAAGACCCCTTCCCGCTCAAACCGCGCCAGCGCTTCAACCGGATCGGGCTCGGCTTCCGCCTTCTTCTTGCGGAGCATGTTGTAGCCGTTGATCAGATGCTCTTCGAAGCACAGAAAATCCCGGATTTGCGGGGGCAACGGTACAGGGCTCAGCAAACTGATCTCGCTACTGGCCAGACCAGCTCCCGCGCTGGCGGCCGCCAGGATTTCCTGGGCGCGCGCCAGCGCCGGGGCGCCGGCCTCCATAAGATCCAGCATCGATCCAAAATAGGGCTGATTATCGGCTGCGGCCAGATCGATGACCCGGTCCTCGGCCTCGTTCAGCACCCCGACCCGTGGGTCATCACCCGTTGATGTAAACGTCACCAGTTTCATTGATTTCCCCTGAAAATCGACCTATTCGGCCGCGACTTGCGCCTGCGCCCGGTCGCGAGACGGTACTTTGTGAAATTCGCCGTCTTTCATGATCGCCAGAAAGCGGTTTTGGTCCTGCAAGATTTTGATATTGGCGACCGGGTCACCATCGACCAAAAGCATGTCGGCCAAAGCACCACGAGTCACGATACCCAGCTCTCCGGCCATGCCCATTAATTCCCCACCATACTGGGTGGCCGCCCGGATTGTCTCAAGCGGCGAAAACCCGAAAAGATCAACAAACATAAATAGATCGCGTGCGTTCCTACCATGAGGATTCCACTTAAATCCATAATCCCCACCGGGAAGCACCCGCACGCCTCTGTCCTTCAACTCAGCCATCTTGGCGCTGACAGTCTCGATCTCTTTTTCGGCGCGGGCGCGCATGTAATCGTTCGTGGTGACCCCGTATTTCTCACCATCTTTCAGGCGCCCATAAGGAAGCCCCATAGCCGGTGCCACAAAGACGCTGTCCTTGCGCGCTTCGAGCATGTCCGTGGCCTCTTCATCGGCAAGGGTCGCGTGATAGATCACCTGCACTCCGTTGCGGACGCACATCTTCACCGCATCGGCCGAGCGCGCATGGGCCGCCACCATCCGATTTCGCTGACGTGCGACCTCACATACGGCGGCAACTTCTGCATCACTCATGGCGGTGTCTTCCGCCAGAACGTCAGCCCCTTCGGAACCCGGTGCTGATGGCACGATCTTGAACGTATCCACGCCTGCTTTTGCCGCTTCACGGCAGGCATCACGAAAGGCTTCGGGGCCATTGAGGGTGAGCGAGAACGCGTCCGTCTTGCCGATATCACCAAACCCGCCCGTGACGGTCATTTGCCGGGTCGATGCTTTCAGGCGCGGTCCCGGAATATCACCGGCATTGATCACGTCCCGGATCACGATATCCGTGTGATCGCGTGCGGAACTACCGCTGAACATGCTGGTAAAGCCATGATCGAGCAGTAATTTGGCGTTCTTGGCGGTTTCCATCACATGGCGCTCGCGGGTCAGGGCAGATATTTCGCCCAGCGTCGCCGCGTTCAGGAAGCTCAGATGCCCATGGGCATCAGTCATGCCCGGCATCAACGTGGCCCCAGCGCCATCGACGGTCTCCGCATTCGGTGCCTCGATCGCCGCACCGTCACGCGCCACTTCGGCGATCCGGTTGCCTTTGACCAGAACCTGGCCCGCAAACCCCGGAGCCCCGGTACCGTCAATCACGTTTACATTAAAAAAGAGTGTCTCGGACATCGCCCTATCCTTTCAGAATAGAAGACGTATTGAACGTTCTCGCCGGAGAGACTGTCAACCTTACGTGGCTGGAGAGCATCGACCCATTTGGATATAAGGTTGGGACCGATCACAAAGCAGCCGGACCATGAGGACCAAAGACCTGAAATACAGCGGTGTGTGGCCGGCGGCCCCTACACCTTTCCACGATGACGGCAGTCTCGACCTGGAGGGCATGAAGCGCATTCCCGATTGCATGGTCGATCAGGGTGTCGACGGCATCTGCAGTTTGGCCAATTTCTCCGAGTAGTTTCTGCTGTCCGATGAAGAACGGGACATTCTGACCCGGCTTTGCCTCGAGCATGTGGCCAACCGGGTTCCTGTGATCGTCACCTGCAGCCATTTCGCCACGGATATCGTCGTCGCCCGTGCAAATCAAGCCGCCGCCCTGGGCGCGGCCATGATCATGCTGATGCCCCCCTATCACGGCGCCCTGATGCGCGGTACGCCGGGGCAGACCTTTGAGCAGTTCCAAGCCGCCGGACAGGCCGGTATCCCGATCATGGTGCAGGACGCGCCGTTATCCGGGGTCGAGCTGCCTGTGGAGTTACTGGTGCGCATGGCTCGGGAGATCGAGGCCGTGACCTGCTTCAAGATCGAATGCGCCCAGGCCGCCAACAAACTGCGGGCGCTCATTGAGGCCGGAGGAGACCTCATCGAAGGGCCTTTTGACGGTGAAGAAGGCATCACCTTGCTGGCCGATCTCGACGCCGGCGCCACCGGGTGCATGACGTCCGCGCTGCTCCCGGACCTTGTTCGCCCGGCGATCATGTCCCATCTTGAAGGCGACCGCCCCTCGGCGCAGGCGACATATGAACGGGTTTTGCCCCTGATCAACCACGAGAACCGGCTTTGCGGGTTCCGCGCGGCCAAGGCGGTACTGAAGGAAGGTGGTGTGATCGGCTCGGATTTCTGCCGTCATCCGATCGCCCCGCTCTCGCCGGAAATACGCACGACCTTGCTGGCTCTCGCGCAGGAACTGAACTCGCTCGGCCAGGCCTGGGGAAAATAGGCTGGAATGCCAAAGGGTCTGG
>MEHZ011507549.1_pt1 | contig 20997 bp, 19 predicted proteins | sample 897221 | NCBI WGS metagenome assembly MEHZ01 (sample SAMN05514161, study PRJNA337945) | marine metagenome | isolation source: marine surface water | place: Arctic Ocean | collected 2007-12-13
CATATGTATTGTGCCCTAGTGCATCGCCGAGCCGCCATCGACGACCAGAGTTTGGCCGGTGATAAAATCGGAATCCTGCGATGAAAAGAAGACGAGCGCGCCGATCAGATCTTCCGGCATCTGTTCACGCTTGATCGCGCGCGACGCAGTATTGCCGTCCTTCACCGCGGTCCACTGATCGTCCTCGATCACTTTCTCGCTCATGGTTAGGCCGGGCGCGATACAGTTCACGGTGATACCGTGGTCGCCGACTTCGCGGGCAAGCGCGCGAGTAAAGGCAACCTGCGCGCCCTTGGAGCTCACATAGTGCAGCAGCATCGGTGTGCCCTTGAACACGGTGCCCGACGCGATATTGACGATCTTGCCATATCCGTTCTTTTTCATTTCCGGCACGGCAGCCTTGCTGCAACTGAACACACCGCGCGTATTAATCTGCATGACGCGGTCCCATTCGGCTTCATCGATATCCAGGAACGAGCCTTGCTTCAGATCGGCAAACAGGGCCGCATTATTGACCAGAATATCAAGCCTTCCATAGGCCTCCACGGTCTCGGCTACCATGGCCTTGATGTTATCCGGATCCGTCACGTCGCAGTGAATACCGATGGCGTCGCCACCTGCTTGCTTGATGATGTTAACGGTTGTCTCCGTGTCGACGATATCCGTGACGGCGACCTTCGCGCCCTCTGCGGCAAGAACCTTTGAGTATTCGACGCCGATACCGCGTCCGCCACCGGTGACGATGGCCACCTTTCCATCAAGTCGTCCCATTCTTTTTCTCCCTTGGTTCGTGAGTGTTGTAACTCGATCTCCGGATCACTCAAGTCTTAAGAACTTGTTCGAAAAACCGAGATCATTCAAGAGCGCGTCCTTTGCGCCATCGAGCACCGTGCGCTCGTTCTCGATCACGTAGGCATGTTAGACAAAACCCAGTGCCGGGTGAATTTTCTGTTCAACTAGGAGCATGGTCATGCCGTCCTCTTATATTCGTCGTAGCGCCTCCATCACCTCGTCGACGAGAATGGGCATTACCCCGGGAAGCGGCTAATCGAACAACAGTAGGTCGGGCAACGTCATTAGGGTGCTGCAGTTCCGAGAGCAAATCATCTAATCGTGTATTTTATAGTGATTTTCTTCTAAGCTGCCCGCTTGCGTTTTCTGCTTTTCGGCGCCGCGTTGAACACACAGAATAGAGTTCTTCGAACGGCGATTCCGTCGAAGATAACTAACTAATACTAGTTCTGTGGGATTTCAGGTGTGAAGAGGTCACTGAGTTCATAGTCCCTTCTCCCGTGTTAATCTGGCGTAGGTTACAAGGGTAGTTCAATTGTTGAACCTCTCAGCTGGCGTCGGCGGGTCCTTCCGATGGAAGATTTACTATGCGCGACCGATTTGAGATAACAGGTAAGGAATAGAATCCGTATGAACGACACAGTTTACGATTATGTCATTGTCGGCGGCGGGTCTGCCGGCTGTGTGCTCGCTGGGCGTTTGAGTGCGCGTTCATCGAACCGCGTATTATTGGTCGAGGCAGGTGACGACTACGCGCCGGACAATCTGCCCGAACAGCTCCAGGATGGGTTCGCCGGGGTCGCTTATAACGATCTGCATTTCATATGGAATAAACTGCGCGTCACGGTCCCGCCTCGTTTCGGGAATAAGCCGGATACCCGCCCAGATAAACTGTATCAACAAGGTCGTGTTATGGGTGGCGGCTCATCCATTAACGGCATGATGGCAAACCGGGGTAGTCCGCTCGATTATAATGAATGGGCGGAACGCGGCGCCGCTGGCTGGAGTTGGGACGACGTCCTGCCGTTCTTCAAAAAACTCGAATCCGACCGGGATTTTGATGGACCATATCATGGTAAGGATGGCCCCATCGGTGTCCGTCGCCTCTTTCCTGATATCTGGCCCGGCTACACCAAAGCGATCATGCAGGCGGCGGATGACGCAGGCTTTTCCTATCTTGAGGACATGAACGCCGATTTTTCCGATGGTTATTTCCCGATCACAATTTCGAATATCGACGACAAGCGTGTGTCGGCCAATGTCGCCTATCTGACGATGGAGGTCCGCGCTCGGCCCAATTTCGAGATTCTTGATCAGGCGGAGGTACAGCAGCTCAACTTCGATGGCCGGAAGATCACGGGTTTGCGGATTAAACGGCCCGACGGAGAACGGACGATCCGAGCAAAAGAAATTATCGTCTCGGGCGGGGCGACCCATTCCCCCGCGATCCTCATGCGTTCCGGCGTTGGTCCGGCGGCGCAGTTGTCGTATCTCGGTATAAATATAGTCGCCGACCGGCAGGGGGTCGGCCAGAACTTGATGGAACATCCAGGCGTGTCCATGGCGTCCTATATGAAGCCAAGTGCACGCTTGCCCAGTGGTATGCGCCGCCAGATGATCGCGGCGATGCGTTTTTCATCCGGCGTCGAAGGCTGTGGCGAAAATGACATGTTTATCGTACCGACCAACAAGTCGGTCTGGCACGCGCTTGGTGACCGCATCGGCGCCGTGATGGTGTGGGTCAACAAGTCATATTCGACCGGTGAAGTAACACTGAATTCCGCCGACCCGGGTATTGAGCCGAATGTCGATTTCAACATGTGCTCCGACGAGCGCGACCTGGTGCGGTTAGTCAAGGCGACGCGCATGCTGGCAAAGATGCATGAAAATCCGGCCGTCACCGATGCGGTGCATGACGTCTTTCCCGCCGCTTATTCCGAGCGGGTACGGAAAGTGAACGAATTCAACAATTCTAACAGGATCAAAACTTGGATCGCTGCGCAGCTCATGGATATCGGCGGGCCAGTGCGACGCAGCCTTATCAATAATGTCATTCTGGAAGGACCGACGCTGTCCGACCTTCTGCAGGACGACGACACTATCGCCGACTGGATCCGTACGACTGTCACCGGCCATTGGCATGCATCCTGCACGTGTCGCATGGGCGCCGCGGACGACCCCGGTGCGGTGACCGATTCGTCCGCCCGGGTTTATGGCGTTGAAGGGTTGCGCGTCTGCGACACGTCGATCATGCCCTGCGTGCCACGAGCAAACACTAACATTCCGACGATCATGATGGCGGAAAAAGTGGCGAACACGATTTTGGCAGAAGCGGGCTAATCTGGCGGAGGCGGGTTAGCCTTTCCGGGTCGACGCCGCGATCATTTCTACTTCGACTAGCAGGTTGGGGGAAGCCAGACCGGCGACGATCAGCAGGGTCGATGCCGGGCGGTTCTCGCCCAGATACTCTTCGCGGATCGCGTTATAGGCTGGGATCTGCGCGGGATCGGTTAGGAAGTGGTTGACCTTCACCACGTCGCTGACACGCAGACGATTATGTTCAAGGATTGTCAGGCAGTTGTTCCAGGCGTTGCGGGCCTGGGATTCGAAGTCGTCGGGGATATTGCCGTCCAAATCCATTCCGATCTGGCCTGCCGTAAAGGTGAGTTTGGCATCCTCCGGGATTTCAACGCCGTGGGCGTAAGGTCCGCCCGGCAGGGGCATCTTCTCGGGGTAAAAGGCACGATTTTCCATGACGGGTTCTCCGTGGTTTGAGCAGAATTCCAGTATCTTCTATAGAAAGCTCGGGCCATCGCCGCAAGCGTCGTGTGCGGATGAATTTGCAATTTTGTCCTAAAATACCCTAAAGTCATAGCTGTTAGCTAGAAATTCAGGTCGGTCGAAACGGTCGCCGAACACAGGAGAAACCATATGTTTCTAAAAAATACCTGGTACGTCTGCGCACAGCCCGAGGAAGTCACCCGGACACCGATGGCGCGCACTATCTGCAATGAAAGCCTAGTCTTCTGGCGTAAGGAAGACGGCACGCCGATCGTGTTCGAAGATCGTTGCTGCCATCGCAGGATGCCGTTGTCGAAGGCGAACCTCGTCGGCGATCAGATGGAATGCTATTATCACGGCCTTCGTTTTGATGAAGATGGAAAATGCGTGCATGTACCCGGTCAGACCACGGTCCCGCCGGGAGCGCAAGTTCAGAAATATCCAATCGTCGAAAAATACAACTGGATGTGGATCTGGATGGGCGACCCAGCCCTTGCCGACGAAGATTTGATCGTGCCCTATCCATGGAAAACCGCGGACGACTGGGGCGACAAGGGCACCTATTTCTACGTTAAAGCCGACTATAAGCTAGTCATCGACAATCTGCTTGATCTGTCGCATCTCGGTTTCGTGCATCGCTCAACCATAGGCAATGCCGCCGTGGCTGAGGCGGCGCGTATCCGCACATTGAAGGACGATGATTCCGTCACCGTCGCGCGCTGGACCGTCGGACAACCCCCGGCGCCGACCTACCAGAAGATGGGTGGCTGGACCGAGGACGATATCGTTGATCGCTGGCAGATTATCGAACACCGGATGCCGGGTGCTGTGCGCCTGTTCACCGGTGCTGCGCCGGGAGCCGCCGAAGGCCAGGAATTCGGGTTTACGGAAATTGATCGCGCTGTGCCGAAAGGCGGTTTTGGGTTCCACAACCTGAATTTTGTTACACCCGAAACTGAAAACACGACCCATTATTGGTGGTCTAACGCCTATCAGGTAGAAGGAAAGCCGATAACGCCTGAAATGACTGAGTTGCAGTACAAGCAGATTTTCACTGCCTTCCATCAGGACTGGGAAGTCTTCAACAAGCAGCAGGAAAACTGGGACGACAGGCCTACCATTGACACAATTCAGGACGCTGGCTCAATCGCCGCGCGGGCCATGATCGACCGCAAAATTGCGGAAGAACAGGTTCAGATGGCTGTCGCTGCCGAATAAGTCCGGCCGCATCGAACAAAAACGGCGGTCCCCCGAAGGGCCGCCGTTTTTTATGAGGTTATTTTCTCCGGCCCGGCGATCCACCTGTAAATTGGCACCGCCACCAGCGGCAGGATATAGATCGGGAACTGACCGACCACAAAATATACCAGCAGTTCATAGGGCGCGTTTTCACCCAGTGCCGCCATCACCAACGCCGTGTTAGTATTACCGGTGATTAGACCGATGGTGAGCGCCGCGCGGCGCCCGATGCGCCAGAACAGGGCGGTTGCCGTAATCTGCAGGCCGATATTGATGGCAAAAGTCGTTGCGGTGACGACGGCCGTGTAGTTCGGCTTTGCCGCCGCGAATTCCGGCAGGCCAGACATCAGCGACACGGCGACGCCAACCATCCCGAATACCATGATCCCGTCCATCCGCGATGCCTGGGCTTTCAGGAAATTGGCCCCCAGTATTTTTCGGGCGGCAAAAGCGATCAGGAAACTGACGCCGACAATCCGCCCCAGCCGCCACATTAGCTCAAGTACTGTCACATCCAGCTCGATTCCGAGCAGCCAGAGTGCGAGGGGCGGCAAGGTAAACGGCACCAGCGCGTAGGATAAGACGGTGACGATCAGGGCAAGGGCCGCGTCCAACCCGAACAGGATGCACAGCGCCGAACCCGACATAATTGGTGTCGCCAGCGCATGAAACACGATTCCTGCGCCGACCGGCCCGTCGATCCCGGCGGCACTGGTAAAGCCCCACAGAACCAGCGGGGCGATCCCCATCGAAAAGACGAAGATCGTGGCGATCAGTACCGGACGGCGCAGGTAGTCCCGCAGGGCCGCCGGTTCGATGCGCATCATCGAAAGCGACAGGTTCATCACGATAAACGCTTCGAGCCAGGGTGCGAAAATACCGGCCAGGGGCTGCCAGGCGATACCAGCAAAGACGCCTGCGGCGAGCACCCATGTGGTACGCTGGGCGACCAGTTCGAGCCCGCGGAGGATCATCATGGCTGCATCAATCGTCGATATATCGGCAGGGCGACGACGGGTAAGAAATACATCGGAACCTGGCCAAGGATAAAAACTACCAGAAGCTCCGGCGGCGCCCTGTCGGCGAGGGTGACCAGGATCAGCCCCAGATTGGTGTTGCCCGTGGCCAGACCGACTGTGAGCGCTTCCTGGCGCCCCATCCAGAGAAAAAGCGCCGTACCGACAATCTGCAGACCGATATTCGCCGCGAAGGAGGCGGCGAGCACCAGCAGAACATAGTCCGGCCGTGCGGCAGTGAATGCGGGCAGGCCGTCGACAATGCCGAAGCCGAAAAGCATGACAAACAGAACGCTGATCCCATCGAGCGCCCGGGCGTTCTTCGTCATCGTTTTAACGCTGCAGACCCAGCGCCTGATGACGAAGGCGAGCGCGGCCGGTACCGCAATCGTCGCAAACAGGCGCCCGAACAGTTCAAAGAAGCTGACACCCAGATCGAGGTCCAGCAACCAGAATGACAGGGCAGGCAGGGTTAAAGGCACAACTGCATAGCTCGCTACCATCACCGCGACGGCAAGCGCGGAATCGAGCTTAAGAATGGTTGCGAAAGCGATTGCCGAACTGACCATCGGCGCGGCAGCCAGCAGAACCATCCCCTGCCGAAGTCCCTCGGGCATATCGATAGGGGTCAGCAGCAGCCACATCAGAACCGGTGCGGCGATTAGGTTGACCAGCAAGATCAGCGCCATTGTTCCCGGTCGGCGGATGTAACTGCGTAGCCGCGCGACATCCAGCCTGAGCATGGCGACGGTCAGGATCACGATAATCGCCGGCAGGATCACATCCCGGCAGGCGCCGGCCAGCGGCGGGATGAAATAGCCGATGACGAAGGCGCTGGCCATCAGCCAAGTGCCCATCGCGGCTGCCCGTTGAAGGGCGCCGCGGATCATGGCGCTCCCGTATCAGTGTGGATCAATAAGGCGCTCCGTCGATATGGCGGAACGACCGCGACCCGTCAGGGGTTCTTTCCAACACCATATCGTCGTCTGGATAATGGACTTCTTCGCTTGCAGACCGGTTGCCGACCTCGATAAACCGGACGTTGGAATTGCTGTGATTTTCAAGCCTGTGCGCATCGCCCGAATTGGCCGGGAAGCAGGCGCACATACCCGGTTGCAGCACTTCTGCGCCGTGATCGGTCACTAGGGTGGGTGTACCGTCGATGATGTAGATGAACTCGTCTTCCGCCGAATGCCAGTGGCGTAACGCCGACACGGCGCCGGGCTCCAACTCGGTCAGATTTACGCCAAACTCCGTAAGGCCGCGCGAATCTCCGAGCGCCCGTCGAGATTTCCCATTCAGTACGGTGTTGTTCGGCGCCGGATAAGGGTTACGAATTTCCGCTTCAATCGCAAGCGGATCGAATGCCGGGGATTCATTATCTGTCATTGTAATCTCCTGGGAGGAGCGGAAAATCGTTCCCGCGATGTCTCGCGATCACTCCGCATTGTTCTTGGTTGTTTTGCGAACGCTCACAATGACGTTCTTTCAAATCATGTCATAATCATCGGCAACGCGCCAACGCAGGGGAAAGTTATGACAGGTACTTCGATTCGGAAAATTGTCACGATCGTTCAGGAAACCCGGACCGAAATTGGCCAGAAGATCGATCCACCGACCCGCCAGTGTGCGGCGGTTGCGGTGATAGCCAACCCCTATGCTGGGCGCTATTCCACAGAACTGCCGGAGCTTGAGGCCGCCGGCACCGAGCTTGGCGAACTGCTTGGCGCGCGCGCCATGGCGGCGCTCGGTATTGGCGCGGACGACGTCGAGAGTTTTGGTAAGGCAGCCATCGTCGGCGAAAACGGCGAAAAGGAACATGCCGCCGCCTGCATGCACCCGACCATGGGGAAACCGCTCCGCGCCGCGGTCGGGCCTGCGCCGTCTATTATTCCGTCGGCGAAGAAAATCGGTGGGCCGGGAACGGTAATCGACTGCCCGCTGCATCATAAGGAAGACGTCTGGACGTTTTCGCATTTTGACGCGATGGAAGTGTCCCTGTCCGATGCGCCGCGCGCCAATGAGATTGTGGTCATTATCGCGATTACGGATTCGGGTCGTCCGCTGCACCGTGTCGGCGAAGGCAAAAGTGCTGCCGACGTGATGTCGGATTAATCCCGGATTTCGACAATCCGGTCGGGCGAAGAATGAATGCCATAGGTGACAAGTGGCGCTATCCCGGTCACCCGGAAGCCGTGAGCTGTATTGGCCGGGAAGACTATCGTCATACCGGGGCCGATCTCAGTCTCGTTGGCCTCACCGTCGATCCACGCCTCTCCGGTGCCTTCGAGCACGGTGACGATCTCTACATAGGGATGGGCATGGTGGGGCGTCGCGTAACCGGGGGGCGATGTCTGGATGCCGCAGCGAACCGGTGTTGAGCCTGCTTCGTCGCCGACCAGTGTCTGATAGGTGGCACCGCCCGGAAATGTTTCTGGGTCGACCGCGTCGTGATGGATGATACTGACCATGTCTAAGTCTCCATACCGCCAAAACGGACATACAGAATAGCACCTTTTTCTGACCGCACGGCATGGGAAGACCCGGCTGGGTTGCGGGCCCAGGTGCCAGCGGGATAGGTACCTAATTCATCCGAGAATTCACTGCCGGCATCGTACCGCACGATAGATGTGACAATGCCCGTCTCGGCCGGCCCATCCCGGTAAAATCGTTTGCGCCAGACACCGATTGACCGGCTCGGCTGCCCCTCCATGTTAGCGGCGTGCATGATTGCGCGCTTTGTCAGGTCGACATTCAAGTTTTCGTTCATGATCATTCTGGTGGTGGAATCGCGCTCCTATTCAGCGGCCGACGGTTTCAGCACTTTCACAGACTTGGTGATCAGGTAGACCACGCCCATGCCAGCGGCGGCAACCACTAGGGTCAGCGGGTTCTCGATGCCGAGCCAGATCGTTGATGAGCCGACGGTCAGGGCGGCGACATACATCCCGATTGCCGACAGCCAGCCGACCGTATTTCCAGTTCCGAGAACGGTGACCGAATGGGCAAGCAGGAAGCCCGCGGATATGGCGGTCGTTATCGCAAAGATAATCGCGATGGTTGTTCCTTGAAGCAGCAACGCCGGGTTGAAGGCCCAGAGATACGGAAGCAGGTAGGCGGTTGCCGCGAGCTGAACGCCGATAAATCCGGTCTTCCACATATCGGCACCCGCCATTTCGGCGGCTACCATGGATGCTATAGCGACTGGCGGGGTGAGCATGCTGATCAGGCCAAAATAAAACAGGAAAAGGTGGGCGCCCATTGGGGCGAGGCCCATATTTATCAGGGCGGGGCCGATGACCGACACAAGAACAATATAGACCGTCGCGGTCGGCATCCCCATGCCGAGAATGACGCAGATTAGTGAAGTCAGCAGCAGCATCACAAAGACACCGTGGGTTTCACCAAGATGGGTCAGAATGATACTCAGCTGGAAGGCCAGTCCGGTTGAGTTCATTACCCCTAGAATTATACCCGCTGCGCCGGCAATTAAGATAAGTGGAACCAGAATTTCACCACTGCCGAAAAGGAAATTTTCCCAATGTTCCTTGCTTGGCAGACGCCGGTCTCGGATCACCATAAGGACGACCAAACTCGCGGCAGAATAAAGTGCAGCGACGCCGGGCGGGTAACCGAGCCAGAACAGAAAATACATAAGGATCGCGATCGGTAGGATAAATACCCAACCGACTTTGACTACGTCTAACACGATCGGCAGATCTGCTTTGGGGAGGCCACGCAGGCTGAAGCGCCGGGCCACGGCGTCGACCTGAATGAACAGTACCAAGAAGTAGAGCATGGCGGGCACGGCCGCCGCGATGACGACGTCCTGATAGGGGACTTCTAGGAACTCCGCGATGATAAAGGCCGTAGCCCCCATCACGGGTGGCGCAATCTGGCCGCCATTCGATGCTACGGCTTCGATGGCACCAGCGTATTCAGGCTTAAAGCCGGTCTTTTTCATGAGGGGAATAGTGACAATACCTGTCGACATTATATTGCCGACGGTGGACCCGGAGATCGTGCCGAATGCGCTCGATGCGACGACGGCAACCTTTGCCGGGCCGCCGCGACGATGACCCATCCAGCCCATTGCAAGGTCGGTCAGAAACGCAGTACCGCCGCTGACTTCCATCAGTTTTCCGAAGATGATGAAGGCGAGGACGAGGTTGAGTACGACCTGCAGAACCAGTCCGGGAACGCCGTTATTGTCGTAATACAGGTAGTGTATAGTTTCGGCAGGCTGGTCGACCGCGGCTTCGAGCACGCCTGGAAGATAGTCGCCAACAAATCCATAGAGGAGTAGAACCCAGACAAGACCGGCGATAATTCTGCCGGCTGACTTTCGCAGTCCTTCCATCATAAGCGTGATGGCTATTACGGCGGGACCCCATTTGTCGATACCGAGCTCATCGCCGCTGACGACCCAATCTTCGAAATTATAGGCCATCCAAAACCACGCGCAGAAAGCGATCACGGCAAGAATAAACTCTAAAATGCCCGCTTTTTCGACATAGGGGTGTTTAAGAAGTGAAGCGCCGCAGGCAATGCCGAGGATGACGGCAATCACCTGCTGAAACGTCAGCGCAATTCCAAAATAATCAGTGACTGCTAGAATCCACCCAATACCGACAAGTGGGATAGCAGCAAGAAGTACACGCAGGACTGTCCCGTTTAATTTTTCCATCGGGTCAGCTCCTGCGTGGTCGTTTATGTACCTAACGTTTTTTCAGTCGAGCCTACATCCGGCTCGCATCGTTCTTTGCGTTTGCCGCGCTGTAGATGCCGGCTTCCTTGTAGTATTTGACCGCGCCAGGATGGTACGGGATCGGGTTGTTGGCCGGTGCAATCGCGTCAGACCCCACACCCCGAAGCGGCGGGTAGTCTTTCTGAAGCTGTTTCCAGTTGGTGTGTAGTGCCTTGGCCATCGCATAAGCATCTTCGTTCGACACTTTTGATCCAGCGTTCAGGTAGGAATCGAACGCAGCAATTGTGATATCGCTTTTCACAAACGGCTTACGCTTGCTGTTCTTCTGCTTGACCGAATAGAGGCCAGCCATTCCCTTGCCCAAAAATTCATCGGTTCCTAGGGGTCCGAGTGGAATAATGCGCAGTCCGCCCGGTACTGTGGCGTGGGCCTTGCGCAGCTGCGGCATTCCGGTAGCAATGGGCGCCGCGTCGACGCGTCCCTGTGTCACCATACCGATAGAGGCGACAACACCGCCGGATTCAATCGACGTGATGTCTTTTTCGGTCAGACCGGCCGTCGACAGGATCGTGCGGTTCGCTTGGGCGAGCGATACGTTGGTTTTGAATTTGACGACAACGCGCTTGCCCTTCAGATCTGCCATCGTTTTGATGCCGGAGCTTTCCTTGACCATGTAGGCATAGGGTAATTTCCAGACACGTGCGATCGAACGCACATTTTTCGTCGGCTTTTTGTACGGTGCGACACCACCCCAAGCCATGCCGGAATCGAGCGATGAATTGACCCCGAGTGTAATCCTGCCGCCTTGCATTAGCGGCAGATAGGCCGAAGAACCTGAATGCGGTTTGGCATTTGATTTAATACCTAATTTTTCTTGGAACAACTTAGCAAAGCCGCTGCCGAGCATGAAATAGACGGAGCCTGCGGGGTTGGTTCCAATGGTAATACGTTTGAGCTTTGCGTCGGCGGTTCCGGCGGTTACCGAAAAGGCGCCAACAGCCGCTGCAAACACAGCGGCCTTTACTACATGATTTGTCATTGTTTGCTCCCTAAGCAATATGTTTATTTCAAGCGCATTCTTATTTTTTAAATACGCGCTTGAGGTTAACCTTAGCAGGAGATGTCGATTTTGATAAACAGCGTAATTTTTAGCCTGCCCATGGGTGTAAGGCAGCGCAAGATGCTCACCCGTCGTTTGTGTGTCGCTTAGTGCCCTGTTCCGACGTCGATCCGGATCTCGTTTCCGGTTGGCGCGATGGTTGTAAAGCGCGCTGATTTTTCTGCCATCAGGTCGCCGGAGAACCACGTTTCCGAAATACCAGATTTCGCAACGATCCAGGACTTATTGCCGCCGTCAAAGACATAAACCCACCGCTGGTTACCATCAATTGTGGACTGGTAACTGCCGGTCACGTCATCGGTAAACAGGATGATGGCGATAGCTGTCGCAACGGCCGTGTCTTTTCCGCTAGGGACCGGTACCTGTTTAAGTTGGACATCGCGGTACCGGTTTCTCGATGGGATCAGGGCGACAGGAAATTGGTCCTAGATGTCGGGCTTCGTCCGCTAAATGTCTATCGGCCACCCGCTGCCGTCGAACTATCGCCGCAGCTTGGGTTTAGGCTTTGGTTTCTGCTCCGGGCGCCGCGATGGCCGATAATAATCCGCCGATCCCAGACAAAAATCTAGCATGCGGAACTAACCCGACCCGCCACTGCCAAGACTGCCTTCTGCAACGGTCCCGAATATTGCATGGAATTTTTGGCGTTCCGAGAACGGGATAGATCGAAGCGGTCAGTGCTTTCGTAGTGAATTATAATAGAACGGGTCTGCCGTAACGGCGGCAAAGTCAGGGGCGATCGAGCAGGCTTGGTCCGGGATTAGGGCTGACCTTAATCTGGTCTTTTGTTCCATCCGTCGGGTTCTGATAACCGGACAGGGCTGTCAGGGTCGCGATGGCATCGTCTCGTTCTGCTTCGGTGGCAGGTCTCAGGATACGTTCCTGCACCCGTTCAGCATTTTCGAAAGCAGCCCTAAGCGTGGCGTGGCCTTCATCGGTCAGAAAAAGTGCGTTTGTCCGTTGGTCTTCTAGATTGCGGCGCTTGGCTATCATGCGCCGATCGATCATTCGTTTCAGGACTTCCGTAAGCGTGCTGCGGTCGATCCCGCTTGCTTTGACGAGGTTGGTCTGGCTCATACCCGGATTCTGAAAGACGTTAATAAGCACTGAGAATTGCCGGGGGTTGGGGCCGTTGACGCCGACTTCCTCGACAAAAAGGTCGACAGCGCGCTGATGGCATAACCTTAGCAAATGGCCGACAGCCCGGCGTTGTTCGAATATCAGCATCTTTTTGGTAAGTTCATCAGCCAAATAGGATCTCGTGTCATTGATTGCGTGAAGGAAAGATTTTATGGCACACTTTATGATCTGTACACGGAATAAGCGGAGCATGGGTGTTGTAGGTCTATCTAATAGTATTCGCTGATGGTGCATAAAAGATCAGGATCGACATACCGGCCAGAAAAAGGGGAGAGCTATATGGAATTCGGATTGCAGTATTTTCCGTGTGTGGGGCCAGATCAGAAATCGGGTGCACAGTATTTCGACGAATGCTTGCGACTGACCGACTACGTTGACGTATACGGCTTTACGCATGTCCGGACGGTAGAGCATTATTTCCACCCCTATGGCGGCTATAGCCCTAACCCGATCGTTTTTCTCTCCGCCTTGTCGCAACGCACCGCTCACGCGCGCATTGTCACCGGCGCGGTGCTGCCTGTCTTTAATAACCCGCTTAAACTCGCGGGCGAAATTGGCATGCTGGATGCTATTTCTGGCGGTCGTGCAGAGATCGGCTTTGCACGGGCGTTTTTGCCACACGAATACGAACGCTTCGGGATCAGCCTCGATGAAAGCGTTGCCCGGTTCGACGAGGGCATGAAGCAGATAGACATGCTGTTGACGGGTGAGGATGTTTCCGATGACGGCGAATTTCACCAATTCAAAAACGTCACGTCTCTGCCGCGCCCAACTCAGAAACCGCGACCCCGCTTCTGGACTGCAGCCTTTACCACGCCCAAATCGTTTGAGAAGGCGGGCAGGGCTGGTAACTGCATCATGGCAATTCCGGTTGGAAGCTCAGAGATGGCCGAGCTGATCGGTATCTACCGCGAAGCCTGGAAGTCCGCCGGCCATGACGGGGATGGTCGGGTCATGCTGGCATTTCATATGTATTGCCATGAAGACACGATCGAAGCCGCTCGCATCGCTCGCGGTCCGCTTAACCGGTATCTGAAGTTGCTCGTCGATGCTGCGCGGGGCTGGGTCGATGGAGCGGCATCGGACAATTACAAAGGTTATGGCAAGATGATCGAGGCGCTCGATCGCGAAACGTTCGAAAGCCAAGTCGAAAAAGGGTCGGCCTGGGTTGGTACGCCCGAGGAGATTAGCGAACAGATACGCTCCTACCATGTTGAAATAGGCGGCTTCGACGATGCATCTCTGCAGGTCAATTTCAACGACATGCCGTTCGAAGACGCGGAACGGTCGGTAAAGCTGTTCGGCGAAAAAGTGATGCCGGCTTTCGCTAAGGGCTAAGCGGCGGGAATATATTGAGTGAAGATGATCTAGAAGATTATTCTGTGATTTATGACTCAAACCACCAAACAAGGTGGATAGAGGACCTTCGTCAGAAGGTTTTTTCTTAAAAAACAGGTTAAACTTGGCTAAAAATGCTCATCCCATAGTCTGTCCGCCCCTCCGTCAATAAACTCGAAGTCAGGTGGCTATCATCGCCGTCTTCATTGCATTTTACGTTAACAAGTAGGACACGCAGGGATCCGTTTTCGTGGCTTGTTAAGCCGTCGCGCGCGCCATTTTTTCATACGCCGAATCCTTCGGCCCCCAATCGATTGAATGTGGACCTATCGAACAGACGCTAGTCATCGGTACAGGCTACTGCAGATGCCCGTTGCCGTCCCTCCTGTTAAAGTGACAAATCCAGCTATGAGTCTGGAGACCCTTGATCACTGCAAACAGTCTGCGAACGGCTTTGTAAATATTCATCTCGGCATAACGTATGGCAGTTCGCCAGTTAGGCGGCTTAGGATGATCTACCCTGAGTTTGAAATAGCTCTTTGTTTCGGAGTTTTAGATCGGTTTTAGCGTCAAGCTTGCTCAGCCTCGTTTGCGAACTCGCTCGAAGCCCGCTTTTGTCGGAATGTCGGGCAAAACAATGCTATCACTAGGGCGAGGGCGAGTTCCAGATTTCTTCTGCAAATATTCATAAATTCCTTCTGTTGAAATTCCTGGAAGTTTCTATCAGTTCGGACAAAAACATATATTTTTCGGGCATATATGTTAAAAATTAAAACTAAGCCGACTTCATTAAATGCGACTGAACCGGACGCTAAATTCATGAAAACCCTCGTCACCGGCGTCGCCGGGTTTATTGGTTACCACACTGCAACCCGGTTGCTTGACCGCGGCGACGAAGTCGTCGGTATCGATATAGTCAATGACTATTACAGTGTGGTGTTGAAAAACGCCCGTCTGGACCAGCTAAAGGGACGCGAGGGCTTCACCTTTCACAAGCTTGATCTCTCCGACCGGTCGGCATACGACGAAATACGGTCTGCCATTGAAGGCGTGACCCGCGTTATTCACCTCGCCGCCCAGGCGGGCGTGCGCCATTCGATTGAACATCCGTTCGATTATGTAGATGCGAATCTTGTGTCGCATATGACGATCCTAGAACTGAGTCGGCATCAACCGAATTTTGATCACATGGTCTATGCAAGCTCAAGCTCTGTTTATGGCGGCAACACGAAGCTACCCTTTGCCATCGAGGATCGGGTGGATTCGCCCGTGTCGCTCTATGCGGCGACCAAGCTCGCCAATGAGCATATGAGTTATTCCTATGCTCATTTGTATGGCCTTCCGCAGACCGGATTGCGGTTTTTTACTGTATATGGCCCTTGGGGCCGGCCGGATATGGCGCTCTACATCTTTGCCGATGCAATCATGAACGACCGCCCGATCGAAGTGTTCAATCATGGTGATATGAAGCGCGATTTCACCTATGTGGACGATATCGTGACCGGCGTGGTCGCGGCGCACGACAATGCGCCCTGCGCTGATCCGGGACCGCCGCACCGGGTCTATAACATCGGCAACCATCAGTCCGAACCGTTGATGCGCATGATAAGCGTGCTCGAAGACTGTCTTGGCAAAAAGGCCGAGACCGTCATGAAGCCCATGCAGATGGGCGATGTGAAAGAGAGCTTTGCCGATATTGAGGCGATTCGCCGAGATCTTGGGTTTGAGCCCAAAACGTCGATTGATGTCGGTGTTCCAAAATTCGTTGAATGGTTCAAGGAATATAACGGGATAGCCTGATAGGCTGTAATATCGCGCCTTTCCTGTCTTCTTGTATCGACGCCTAATCAAATAGCCCGATGCACCGCCTAGCCCGGCTTCTTGCTCTTGTGTGCCAGGTCGCTATCCTATTAAATAAAATAGGCCTGTTCAGGCGTGATTAAAAAAATTTGATAAACCATTTTTATATAACTAACATCTCTATGTAATTTGTCGTCATTTGCGGAACGCGTTTGGTGGCGAAATTTTTTATTACCCAGGGGGACGAAGTGACTAAAATCAAAAAAATTCTAGGGGTCGCATCTGCGCTAGCGTTATTAGGAGTGAGTTCTGTCGGCACTGCCCATGCGCAAAAATATGAATTCAAATTAACATCTTACGTTCCTGTGAAAAGCGGCTTTTACAAACAGTATATAGCCCGGTTTATAGACGCTGTAAGTCTAATGACGAATGGCGAAGTCAAAATTAAAGCCTATAGCGTCGGTGTGCTCGCGGGCACGTTTGACGGCCCGCAGGCCGTTCAAAAAGGCACGGCTGATATTTGTTTTTGTTATCCGGGTTTTGCCCTAAATGCAGATCCGGCCAACGGCATCTTTGCTGGCATGGTAGGCGGTATGCCAATGGAAGAATTCATGCATTGGTTCGTTGCCGGCGACGGGACTAAATTGCTAACGGAAATGCGGCAAAAAACTATGCAACTGCATCCAGTAGTAACTGGCTTTGGCACAACTGAGATATTTCTGCATTCCCATCGCAAAATCCAAACAATTGCTGATCTCAAGGGGATGAAGATTAGAACTGCCGGTGCCTGGGCCGATATTTTGAAAATGGTGGGTGCCTCACCCACGGTATTACCGCCTTCGGACATCTTTACTGCACTGGAGCGGCGTGTGATTGATGCTACGGAGTTCACCGCTCCGTCAACCAACATAAAGCTTGGCTTTCATAAAATTGCTAAATACATAATCTTGCCTGGTATTCATTCGCCATCTCATATGAATGAAGCCGTTTTCAAACAAAGCACATGGAAGAGTTTGCCTAAGAAGATCCAAGATCAGATTACCGCTGCTGGTCTTTATGCCGGTTTCCAAACGGCCATGCATCTCGGCGTCGCAGACCTCAAAGCAATGGAAGTTTTTGGTCAAGGTAAGAACGAATTGGTTACACTGACCAAGGGCGCTCAGGCAGAGATCAAAACCCTCGGTCGAACATGGTCAAAGGAACAGGCGAAAAAACAGTCGGACAAGGGTAACCCCTGGATGGCGCGGGTTTCAGAGTCTTACTGGGGTTTCTACGATCGCTGGAAGAAACACGGTACCTATCGTCATAACTAAACGACAATAGAGAGCAGTTACCGAGGTGCCGGACTGGCAGTGTGATGTCAGTCCGGTTCTTGGTACGAGATGCCTAAATGCCTCGTCTTCTTGTTTTTATTGATAAAATTTCGTCGGTACTCGCCGTATTAGCGGGTGCTATGTTGCTGATTTTGATTGCTGACATGATGTACGAGGTAATATCGCGCCGGGCTTTCTCTGCGCCGACCCTGTGGGCCTATGATATAGCGTATATGTCGAACGGGATGGGGTTTCTGCTGGCGGCTGGCTACACGCTCCGCAGCAAAGGACATATTCGAATTGATTTTCTCTCAACTCGACTTCCTCTTCGTTACCAAGACGGGGTCAATGTAGCCGCCTATATCTTTCTGATTTTGCCGGCTTTTTCTTTCTTCATCATCGGTGCGTATGACGAATGGCTTGAGGCTTTTCTCACGGATAAATTGGACCCGGCGAGCCCTTGGAAGCCGCTATTGTGGCCTTTGTATGCCGGTCTTTTGATCGGATTTATTGGTCTATTCCTTCAATCAATAGCGGAATGCCTGCGGCATCTCCAGGGCGCACTTGGCTTTGGTTGTTCGCCGTTAGCTATTGCGGATGAGCAGTCCGAGGGGCGTGATCATGCCTGATCTGTCATATGCGATGTTGATGTTCCCAATGTTATTCGTTCTGGTTTTTGCAGGCATACCGGTAGCATTCAGCCTGATTGTGACGGCGTTCGTTTTCGGGGTTATGGAATTCGGGATGATTCTGCCGACGCAGTTTCACAGCCGGCTTTTTGATGTTTCTTCGAACTTCATTCTCGCCGCTATACCATTGTTCATTTTTATGGGTGCCATGCTGGAGCGCGCTGGAATCGCCGCGCGGCTCTTTGACGCCATAAAGATTTGGTTTGGAGCGTTCCGAGGCGGTCTTGCGATTACAACAATATTAATGTGTGGCATTTTTGCCGCTTCATCCGGTGTGGTGGGTGCGGTTGAAATAGTAGTCGGCCTTATGGCGATCCCTGCCATGCTGGGTGCGGGTTATAGTAAAGACCTGGCCGCTGGCACTGTGTGTGCCGGTGGGTCACTTGGGACTACGATACCGCCATCAGTCGTGATTATCGTCTACGCTTCCATTACGGAAATGTCGGTGGGTGACCTTTTCGCAGGAATTTTGATACCTGCCGGGGTGATGGTTGGGCTATTCTTATTATATATTATAGGCCGGTGTCTCTTGCAGAAAGACGCGGGGCCGGGTCTCACGGACACGGTTGATCAGGTCAACCTGTCGGCCAAATTATGGCTTGCTTTAACTGCATTGCTCCCGGCTTCTTTGCTTGTGCTGGCCGTCCTTGGAAGCATTTTTGCTGGTATTGCCGCACCTACTGAAGCCGCCGCAGTTGGGGCGCTTGGATCTGTAATCTTGAGTATTGCTTACCGCCAGTTCTCGTTCACTGTCCTTAAAGAGGCTGTCACACAGACAATTAAGATCTCATCAATGGTGATGCTGATCGTGCTTGGCGGCACCTTGTTTGCGAGCATTTTTATTGTTCAAGGTGGGGATGACCTGGTTTCGAAAATTGTAGAGGGTAACGGTCTAGGTCCGAACCAAGTGATCGTCTTATTCCTGGTGGTCGTGTTTATACTGGGGTTTGTATTGGACTGGATATCGGTCTTAATCATCGTTCTGCCGATAGCTGATCCAATAATTCGTGCTGCAGAAGTCGACCCACTCTGGTTCGGTGTGATGGTCTGTATTATTCTACAGACATCTTATCTGACACCGCCCATGGCTCCCTCTATATTTTATTTGAGATCGATTGCGCCGCGCGAGATCACTTATCTTGATATGTATAAAGGTGTGGCGCCATTCGTGATTGCTCAGCTTCTGACACTCGCTATGGTAGCCATGTACCCGTCAACAGCCACCTGGCTTCCAACAATTATTTTTAGTGGATTTTGAACGAACGGATTGTCTAATTATTCTCTTGTTAGAGGCATTGACCGTCTTCTGACCAATGGCTCCCAATATTAACGCCAGCTTCCTTAGTTTTGACAGAGCAAGTGTGATTAGTGTTTCGCCTAAGGTAGATGCAACATTGAGGGAACATTGGCCCAAACAGAGCAATATGGAGATATTTGCGCTGTCAGGACGTCTGCCGGATTAGTCGGCCGACGTTTGGCCAGGTTCGGCTATCCTAGACGCCGCTTCAGATCCTCCAGAATACGTATTGCTGTTTTGCCGTCCCATAGGTCGGGGCGGATGCCCCGTGGCCAGTCGCCCGCGAAAATATCGTCGATAAAGCCCTGTAAGTCAGGGGTTCTTGCCAAGCGGTTGGTGCCCTCGGTGACCGTGATAGGACGTTCGGTATTTTCGCGTAACGTAATGCATGGGATGTCGAGATAGGTGGTTTCTTCTTGGATTCCTCCGGAATCGGTGATTACCAGCGCAGCTTCGCGGACTAGACCCATGAAACGGATATAGTTGATTGGCTCGCTGACATTCACGCCTGGAGCCGAGAGGAAGCCGTCGAGCAAGCCGTGGGTCTCGAGGCTTTTTCGGGTCCGTGGATGTAACGGAAACAGCAGTGGAATTCGTGAGGCAGCGATCTTTAGAGCGTCCACCAGTGGGGCCAGCGTTTCTTTCCGGTCGACATTGCTGGGCCGGTGCAGCGTGACGATGCCATACCCTTTTTCGTCCAACCCAAACTCTTTGCGGGGTGCTTCTGCTTCGATCTGCCCGCGCATCAGCTCATATGAGTCTAGCATCACGTTACCGACCCGCGTAATCCGTTCCGGTGCGACACCTTCGGCAAGAAGGTTTTCATCGCCGTCTGGTGAGGGCGTCCAGAGAATGTCTGAAATTGAATCTGTGACGAGCCGGTTGATTTCTTCTGGCATCTCCCAGTCGCGGCTGCGCAGCCCGGCTTCGAGATGGGCAACCGTCAGGCACAGTTTTTTGGCCGCCAGTGTGCAGGCGATGGTGGAATTCACGTCGCCGACCACGATCGTGGCATCGGGCGGCGTGTCCATAATGATCTTCTCATAGGCGATCATCACCGCGCCGGTCTGCTGGGCATGCGTGCCGCTGCCGACTTCAAGATCATAATCGGGGGTCGGTAGACCGAGATCTTCAAAAAAACTGTCCGACATATTGGCGTCGTAATGCTGTCCGGTATGAATGATCACGGGCTCGCACCAATCTGCGGCCTTCAGCGCGTGATATACCGGCGCGATTTTCATGAAATTCGGCCGTGCGGCGGAGATCAGGTGGAATGTTCGGGTCATTACGGATTCTAGCATACAATTTGACGAGTGCTGGGATAGGTCAGAACGTCGTCCCGCGCAACGCCGAAGGTTGGCGAACAGTAAGCATATTCGTGGCCCGCCCGCGTCGACGCCGAAGGGATGTTCCTCATTAATGCAGTCGCATCGTTCATCACGGCATTCACAAGCACAGTGTTTTTACCGCTACGAATTCATTTTCGCTTTTTTGCCACTGACGATGCTGGGATTAATTCTGCTCGGTCATTGGGGGAAACACCGTGCGGCCATTGCCTTAGCTCGTTCTGGCGTCGCTGCTTTTGCCGGTTGGTGGAACCCGCCCTATCTGGCCCTGTTTATAGTGTCGATTGTTCTCAATTTACTATTGGGTGGTTGGCTCGTAAAATCTTTGCAAGGCGAACCGGGGCAGCGCAGACTGTTCCTGCCCCTGACAATATCGTTCTTCACCTTCCAGAAAATCACCTTTCTTATCGATGCCTAC
>MEHZ011587002.1_pt1 | contig 20911 bp, 24 predicted proteins | sample 897221 | NCBI WGS metagenome assembly MEHZ01 (sample SAMN05514161, study PRJNA337945) | marine metagenome | isolation source: marine surface water | place: Arctic Ocean | collected 2007-12-13
GCTGTTACAGTATCTGTTAAGCTAACTGTAAACACACCTGCTGGGCCATCTGTTACTGCTGTAGTAAAGTTCTGACTTACACTTGTATTGTAATTCTCTGCTAGTGTTCCAGCAAAGGTATAGCTTGTAATATCTAGTATTACATTATCTTCTTTAACCTGAAAGCTTCTTACAAAGTCTGAATTTTGGTTAATTGTTATGTTGTATTGTGCTGACATTAGTTTAGTAAACTCCTCATTAAGAATTCTAACCCAGCATAGCCCCACGTAATGGTAAGGTAAATTATTGCTAAGTTTGAGAGGGTTGTGATGCTTTTTATCATCTTGTTTATTTCTGTTTGCATAGTATGATTCCTTGTTGTTGTTACAATGTTATTTATCAATTTGATAACCAGCAGAAAAAGCCCAGGGTCCAACAAGGAATGCTAATGACCCTAGGCTACCACTCCAAACATGGAACCCCCACCAGTCTGGCTGGCAAGTGTATTTATAGGTCTCAGTTCCTTTTTGTTAGATTTAGTGGCAGAAAGGTTTAACCAACGCTCCCAATGAATACTACTCACTGTAATATCATCACATGGATCACAATCTTTAGCCATAAAAAAACCCCTATATGCTAATCTTTAGGACTAAACATTTAGGGGTTAGTGGACTACAACTCTGTAGTCCTGTAACTACTCAGTTACAAATTGCTGTATTACTCTAGTATTATAACAAACTATACTGTAGTTGTCAACCTTTAGTCTTGATCTTTGTCTAGTTTATCTGACCAATCAGCTTCTTCTTCCAGTAGTGCTTCAATTGCAGCTTCTGGTGTAGCGTGTGCTTTACCTTTTGGCTTTAGGATTGCAACAGCTTTTAGCTTTGGTTCTTTTTTTGGTAGCTCTGCCATGTTAGCTAGCTCTGTTAGCTTGTAGATCCTATAGTGACTAAAGCCTTCAGCCTTAGCGTGTGCCATAGCGTGGTTCATAGTAGGAAATGTTTTATCAGTTAGTTCCCATGAGTTTTCACTCTTCTTGTAATGTATTTTAATCATTTTTTATCTCCGGTTTGTGTTTGTATTTGAATTGCTAGCATGTACTCTAATACAGTAGGCTCTCTATATTCAAATGGTTTGTTAATGGTTGAGTATACTCTTTCCCATTGTTTTTTTGTTTTCTTAGCTCTTTGGAGCATGTTAGCTACTGCTAATTCTCCATCAAATTCTCTTTCACTCACTTGCTGAACTTCCGTCCGGCATCATCAGCTTTAGTTTGTAAGAAAGCTGCTGTAGCAAGTAATCTCAAGTTACGGTCATTAGTACTAGGATGTAACATACGCCAAGCAAATAATGCATCTTCTTTAGTTAGTCTTTTGTATTTACTCAAGTTATAACGCTTTAGTATTGTCTTAGCGTGAGCATATGATTCTGGAGGGTTGTTGTAGTTGTGTATAATTCTGTTGAGGTTCTTCATTAACCACATGTGACTGTTTACATGATGATGGTTCTTCTTCCACCACTTGTTGAATTTAGTAATACGTGCCATGTTCATTTGGTTACTCCTCTGTAGGCAGCTTTATCAAACTGTTGACCAGATACACTCTGGCTCTTTTGTAATTGACTCATAGCATCAAATTCTTTCATGCTACAATTGTATATCTTGTGTCCTACCCATGTGCCAGCTATTTTACTTAACATTAGTTCTTTTTCTAAGTCACATAAACGCTTGTATTCTTTTTTGTCAGTGCATCTAATACCAGATTCCCAACTCCATATTTCTGCTGTTATCATCTTATTCTCCTTGTTGTGTATAGCTATTTAGCTTCCATTATAATGACCTGTGTAATGGCCACCATAACTACCACTCCCGTCATAATGTCCGTTTTCTTGATTCATAGCTCTAGTACGTTCTCTTTCTGCAGCCCATATTAGTTCTTGACTAGAACCTTCTACCATACTTTTGTATGTGCTGTTTGTTATCTTATAATTTAAGTCTTCAAATGGAAACCCGTCTTTCTTAGCACTCCAAGCTTCATCATGTGATATTACTGTTAAGTGATGATCACATACCTTACACCAAAGACTATAGAATATTCCATCTTGATCTCCTGGGTTATATCCCTGACGTGTTCTTTGTTTAATAACTGTTGTATGTTGTAAACATACTTGTTTCTTTACTGCTATTTGATGTTTCATTGTGTTGTTTCCTTGTTGTTGTTTAGTTGTGTTTTTTTAGATTGATTTGTGGTTTGTTTGATGTTTTTTTGATTGATACTTACTATACTGTGTATACTACTACTAGTGTAGTGGATCTCCATAAGTGTTAGATTAAAGCCTGTTCCTGCATTAATCCACCTACTCAAGTCAACTGTATCAATCTTATGGGTTGTTCTAAACCCATCATGTTCTAAGAAGTATCTACCACCAATTATGTTTAAGTAACTACGCATTTCATTTAATACTTTACGCTCTAATTTAAAGTATATGTTCCACTTGTTTTTACTGTTAAATGGAATTAATCTTGGTGTTCCATCTTTTTTAAACTTATCCTTAAAGTAACGCTTTGGTTCATCTAGTTTAATAGTATCCCACATAGTCTTAATATCAGCCTTTAAAGCTATCAAATAAGCGTCTTGTTGCAAGTAACGCATCTTCCCTATATCAAAGCCTATTAAACGGAATAACTGCGTACTACTGTGTATGCTGAGCTTTGCACCATTAAACAATCCATTGAATATCTTCTTAACTGTAACTTCATCAAGACTAGATGCTAGTGCAAGTTCTTTCCTACGTTGTGTTTTGTTGTTTAAGTAATCTTCTATATATGGTAGCACTTCTCCAGTTGCACTGGGTGTTTGAAAACTATATTGATACAATATAGTTGGAGCCGCTGTGCTAATATCATAATTGTAATGATATCCACTGTTTGCAAACATCTCTTCTCTTAGCTGTGTTCTAATGCTTTGTATTGGGCTACACAGCCTATGTGATCTTTCTTCATAATTAAACACTCCACTGTCAACTTCTAGTCCATATTGTTCTGTAGCCCAGTTTAAGCCCAATTGTTGGAGATCCACTACACTAGTAGTAGAGTAAGCAATAGTGTTAGTATCAATTCTTTCATTCAAAAAAAGTATACCTCTTTTATTTCTAATATACATCTTACACAACCCATTCTTCATATCAAAGTGATTATCTACACAAATCAATAAATGTTTACGTAAGTAAGTACTCAACTCATTCCTTTGACACCCAAAGTGTTTATCAATGAATCTAGTATACAACTGTTTAGGTTTATCTGCAAGTAGAGCATTAGTAAACCCAATTGCTTTCTTAACACGTCTCTGGACTCTTGGGTCATTAAAGTTAGGTGAATACATATTAAACGCCCCAATCAAATAGTTTGTTATCAAACTCATTGTGGCTGTTGTATTCAGGTAGTTCATATTCTACGTATTCAAGTATTTCCATACACACGTTGAGTATGCTCCATAGTAATGCTTTAAAGTCACTACTGCCTTTGCTGTTGCATTCTTCACTAAAGCTATTGTGTGTTATAGTAGTATTATACAATTCTTCAGTTCTTTCTTCAAACTGGTCTGCTTTAATTTTTGGGATGTTATTAGGTTGATCACTTTGTTGATCAGCATCAATAGCATTATATGCTGTAGCCATTAACCATTCCCAATTCTCATTGCTCATGTTGTTGCGTAGTGTATCTAACTCTGATCCACGCATCTTACCGTGCTTTAGACCTTTAGTCCAATCACTGGTTTTGCTCACGTGGTTATAAGCGTGATATCTTTTAATTTGGGTTATTGTTTCTGGTAGTTTTAACATTGTATTCTCCTTGTGTTGTTATTAAGTATTATTACTTACTATACTATTTATTAAAATAGCTTAATTTACATACATTATAGCATTAAAACCGTGGTTTTGTCAACCGTATAAGTGTAGTACAAGTATTTTAGTCAAGAAAAAACCCACATACACTAAAAATAATGTATATGGGCTTGGCTGTATGAAGTATTGGGCAGATATCTCTGCTGAATTTCAACTGATTAAAAACGTATCATGCAATGCATCTTAATCTACAATATAACATTGAAAGGAGCCACTTTATGAAAAAGTAAGTGATAACCCTCATACCGCTTTAAGCTAAAAGTTTAGCTTACAGTACTATTTATACACTATAATTCATCATTTGTCAAGTCTTTTTGTTTATTCAATAGTTTTTTATGTTTCTTTATGTGATAGTGTATGTTTGGTACTGTGAAATCCATTATATTTGCTATTTCTTTAAGGTTTAGTTTTTCATTATAATACATATTATATATTGTACTGGTTAAACTTTTAGGATCTATTGTATCACGGTTTCCACGGTCATAACTGCGTTTGGTTAGCTGACTTTCTTTCTTAGTCCACTGTTCAGTTCTGTTGTCTATGTTGTGTGGTGCATTTTGTTCTATTTTGTAACTTACTACTTTATCTGCCATTGGAGCTTTTTGACCTTGCCCATGTAAGTCTAACCATTCATTAATGCATAACGCATTAGTGGCACAAGCTATTCCATCTTCAAGCCAAATATACAAATGCCATGTTCCAGGCATCTCAGTCTTTAAATGTTTAACCCATTCAAAGTATGTTAATTTTTTATATTCTTCCTCATCACAATTGGCTTTGATGATATTGCGGATAGCAATTTTAGTCCTGTTCATTTGTTTTCCTTGTTCATTTAAGAGCCGTTTAGCACGTCTTTTGTGTGCGTTGTTAGTATTTAGTAGTAAGTGTAGGGAATGTTTTTATTACCGCTTATATAGTCCTATTTGAGCGTTAAAACTGCCTAGTTTGACTAGATGTAGCGTGTAATTAGTAGGTTCCACCATCTACTAGGGTTGCTGTAACGTCAGTATTTTCCCATAAATTAGTAGTGCTGTTCCAAGCAATTACTTGCCCGTTACTTACTGCTGTTACTGTAACATCTATTAAATCTTCTAAGCTAGTAACACTGCCTGTAGTAGTATTAATCCATTGTCCATTAGGGAAACTAGCACTTGGTGCTACATATTTAAGTATTTGATTTGCTACTGGGTTTGTAACTGTTACATCACTTAATCTATCTAAATTAATTTGTCCTTGAACGTCTTGTGCCTGTGCCGCAAAGTGACTTTGGAGTCCTGTGTTTAGTGTAATAATACTCATTATAGTTCCTCCGCTGAATTATACGTTGTAGCTGTAATATCTACTGTATTTTCTTCTGTTAGTGTTAGTTCTTGTACTCTGAAATACTTTCTATTAGCTGGGCTTTCATCTGGGCCCCAACCTAGTTCTGAACTTACTACTTCAATGATATCACCACTTTTAAGTAGTAGTGCTGTGTGTGCCGCTTCAAACTGTACAGTCTGTTCATTTCTGCTTATATCAACTGTTTGTGTAATTAGGTCTGTTACCAGTGTTGAATCTGTAATCATAGTGTAGTCTTCTGTTGCTTCTAATATACTACCGTTGTCTTCAATTGCATAAGCAGGATTGTTGTAAATTACTATATCATCATTGTAATTTGTATTTGGATTATTAAAATTACCTTGTGCTTTGTTTAGTTTACGTGATTTGTCTGGTAAACCCAAACGTATTACACCAATAATAGTGTTTTTATCAAATACAGCACTAGTAGGAATACCTACTTCTTCATTCTTCTTACGGATACGGAATTGATATTGTCCATCAACAAACAGCATCATGCCATTGCATGTTTCCATTATCTCACCTACGTTATCAAACAATTGACGTTCTGTTTGTAGGAATCCATTTAGTGGATATCCAGCCGCACTTCTTGCCGCATTACAATCTATTTTTGCTTGTTGAAAACTAGCTAAGTTTACATTGGTTCCTGCTACCCAATTACCATTTGCATCTCTGTCTAGGCCTTTGCCATATATATCTGAAATTAAATAATCATAAAGTATATTTGCAGGGTTTTGGTTACTGCTACTTGTGTAATTGCCTGCTGTCATGTCACCAATTACGTCCCCATTCACTAGTGTACTAACATCTAATATCTTTTTACCTTCTAATATCATTGTCATTACTGGTAATTGTCCACCAAATGCTTCACCATTTGCTTCTAATTGCATTGCAAAGTAACACACACCTTGTAGTCTGTGAGCTGATGTCCATACACTTGCACCAACGCTTGTTTGCATTGCTGTATCTACTGTTTGTGTAGTTGTTCCTGGATACCAGTTACAAATTATATAGTTTGCATATTTACTAGTAAAGCCGGCTAAGGTGTAACCACCATTTCCGTTAGCTGTAAGTGTGCCACCATCATCTACGTCCCATACTATAGTTTCATTGAAATACAGTACCTTAACTGTGCCAATTTCACCTTCACACATAGCAAGTACCATATTTAATTTTGTAGTTTTATCTGTAATTACACCTGCACCATCAGAACTTTCAACATAGACTCTAGTTCCACCCATACGCTGTTTACCATATAATGCATATATAGGATCACTGTTTGATTGTTTGTTTACTAGAACATTGCTACGTGAGGCCCTTGCGGCACGTTCAGCTTTCTTTTGTGCTTTACGTTGTTGGTTATAACTGTAAAGACTAATTGCTAATTTAATAAAAAACTTTGTTATTGGATCTAAACCCATGTTATATTCTCCATATAGTATGTTCAAGCATTGTGTCTAGTTGATGTCTACTTAAACCTTTGGCATCATCTTGTATACCCCATGCCTGATTCATTAGTACTAGGTATGCACTAAAAAAGAATCTGTTGTGTCTTACCATAACAATGTCACCATCAATTACTTTCTCATCATGTATTTGTGTGTAACCATTATCAATAAACCACTGGCTTAGATTAATCTTCTTTGCTACTCTTATAGCACTCTTTAAGTTATTGTATTTACCGTAAATTTGTTTGAGTGTTTCTGTACCAAAACGTGTATCATGCCATTCCATACCAAGTGTGCAACAATCATTAATGCCTCTTATCCAGGGTTGGCGTTGTTTAGTAGCCACAAACATTCCTAGTTTATAAACGTCATCTTTATGCATTTTCTTTCCAAATTACTTCTTTTTGAACTTCTTTGGCAAAGCTAAATCCATTGTCTGCTGGGTGGTAATCATGTTGGCTATTTTGGTTTGTGTATCTTGCACTTACTCTATCAAAGTCTGTCCAATGTGATGATGTTTCAATGGTTGCTGTAGTTGATTCACCCTCTGAACCTAATGCACCACTCATGTTGTTGATATAACCTTTGTAAAGTACTATACTATGAGCTACTTTAAAATCTTCCATAAATGCTCTAGTTATTAGTACTGGCTTATCAATGTATTGTAATTGTTGTATTGTTTTGAGAACACTTTCTCCTGTTGGCAAGCTAACAATGCCTGCTAATTGGATATCTAGTTTTTCAATACTAAAGTTTGCACTATCAACAAAGTCAGTAATACTCAACAAGCCGCCTGCAGCTATGTAAGTGTTACCATCAATAGTTAAGTTGTATGGTGCTTGTGTTAGATAATATCTGTGTGTTGCATCAATGTTAACAAATACACAATCATAATATTGTATAGTTTCACTTGCTACTAATTGCTCTAGGGTTGCCATATTTTATTTCCTTATAAACTGTTTAAGTAGTTAATTATTGTGCCATTTGCTAGTGCGGCTTGGATTCCAGAGTTTGTAGCACTATTTATATTATAGCCAGACAACGTTGTTCCTGATAACGCTAATAAGAATGTCAATATACTGATTTGAGCTGGTGTGAGCCCAAGCCCGGCTAATATTGATGATGAATCATCATTAATAGGATCAGTTTTCCACCCGTCTAAGCTAAATTCTACACTCATATAATAGTAACCTGCTGTATCAACTCTATAACTAAAGTCATCACTGTTAAGTGTAACTACTGCGTGAGCTGGTTCTTTGTATATTTTTTGACCTGCACCCAGTACTGCTCTAAACGGCCAGGGTGTGCGTATTTTAGCTTCACCATAAACGTTTGCATTTACTTGATTAAGTGCTGTGTGAAGGAATCCATTTTCATTATTACCATCAATAAACACTTCACCTTCTAAGAATGCATTGTTTTCATTTGAATTAAAGCCTTCAACTAGCATTGTACTATCACCTACAACTATACTGTTAACTAGTCTTGGTTGTATTCCTGCAGCACTATTAGTGTTGAATTTCTTCCATAGTATTGGCAACCCATCTTTGTTGTTTAAATTAAAGTAAAAAGGTATAGCTTGTCCTTGTGCTGCTTGTGCAATAGCATTAAACTTCATAAAGTCTGTGCTTGTCATTGGTGGATATTCTACATCCAGTGTCCATTTTGTAAATCCACTACTGCGTGTATACTTAATACCATTTTGTGAATTGTTTACAATAGTAGGCATATTATAATTAATTTGTGCTTTGCTTGGTGTTACATGATCAGGCCATTGCTTTAAGGTATTAAAGCCTGCAGTTGTCCATTGATCAGCTGTATTCCAAACGTCTTGTTGTTCAGCTGGTGTTGGAGCTGGAGGTGTGTATGTATCTGGCACGGTGCCAAATGTTACCATTTTTTGTCCGGCTGTAATTCTACCAGCTGTACTTAATCCTAAACTGTTAACATAACCATTAGTTTGACCTATAGTAAATGTTGGCTTTGTTCCTGCACTAAGATCAGTTGTTGTACTTGAGTTAATATTATAAGCATCATTTTTAACAAATGCATTATCTACATATACTGCTTGACCTGTGCGTTGAATATATGTTTGTGTTCCACCAAAATACATGTGTGGATTAATAGCTTTATGATTAGTTGAACCTGTTAATGTTATTGTTCCTGTTGTACTATCTACAATATTAACACCAAGATCAGCTGTTGTGCCTGCTACATTATCCATCTTTAATGCACGTACTTGAGTAGTTTCATTAAACATGCTTGCACCTGGGAATGATTCACCTACTGGAACAGCATTTACGTATTCACGTTGACGGTAATATGTAAGGTCATTAACGCTGTCAACTGTAAAGTAATTAACACCTGTGGTTATTACATTTGTTGCTACTGAACTTAGTACTGAACTTTTAGTTGTCCAATCTACTACTGAACCACTGTAACTGTAGATTGCAAATGTTTTGCTAGTACTACTTCCTAGGCTCCAGTCTCTTTGAATTAAAACACGTATATCAGTACCTGCATTGAATGATATTATTGTACCTGTTTGTAATATGTCAAAAGCTGCATTGTTACTTGTAATTGTAAAGTCTGTAAATGTTGATCCACCGCTGTTGTTATAAGGTGTAACATTAAAACTAAAACTAGTAGTTGTTTTATCTTCACTTAGTGCGTTGTCAAAGTTTGAATGTAACCATTCATTTTCTGATCCTCCAGCTGTGTATACACTTGTTGATGGATCTAATGTACCCCAGCCATAAGTGCCCTCAGCTGGTGCTGATCTATCTTCCCATGTAGTTACTGGTACTTGCATTACTTTAATTTTCTTCCAATTGTTTACATCACTTGTTTCTTCAATTGGCCACATTATCATCTGTGTTCTATAGTTGTAACCATCAGACTTATAAGCTACCATTATAGTTTCTTTTAGGTTATTATCAAGAATGTCTCTAAACTTATTTAAAATTGCTATGTTATTGGTATATGTAACAGTGTTGTACCAGAAATATGTACCATCCCATGCATAGGAAGATATATTTGGAGGGAAACCTGTGAAGCTTACAGTGTTGGCAAACGTATAAGGCGCCTTCTTTGCGCCATCTAGTCCGTTGAATAAAGTCTGATATGTCCATGGGTTATAAATCCCATCAAAAGGTACTGTCTGAATTTTGTATTGTATGTTATTAATTGTTTTTGTTATTGGAGATATTGTTGATGATCTTAGAAAACTTATATAATCATATGGCAGACCAGCATCTTCTTTTGCTCTGCTTCTCACAGCCCACTTAAAACTACCCAAACTACTGAAATTATCTTCAATTTCTGTATCAAAGCTATCATCATATCTAGATAACATGTATACACCCGGCGCATTTACTACAAACGTACCAGCATCATCATATACTGGTTTAACATAATAACCTACTCCAGGTACTACACTACACCCACTTACTGAATGTCCTTCTGAGTCTGCAAGACTCAGATATCCACCACGGAGGATTTTAACCTGTGCTTTACCACCTGTTAGAATTTCACTTGTACCATCATAAGTTTTTAATATACCAGGTATTGTATAAGGGTTTACTGGATCTGGAACAAAGACATCTGGATTACCTTGGTATGCTGTAGTTGCTGATGCGTTATTAAGTCCGTCTACCCAATTACCAAGTGGATCTTTTCTCTGAATTCCAAATAATTTAACAGTAGGATCAAAGTTTATTTGATAACCGTAGTTATATCCGTTAGCAAGATCATATGAATAGTTATTAGTAATGCCCCCACTGTAAGTATAAGGGGTACTTGGATAAACACCAAATTGAGAATAATCAGAGTTTAGGAATTCATTAATTTTTAAACTGTTATCTAATGCACTAGTTTCATGTATATCAAAAATATCACCAGAACTATGTTTAACGTATAATGGACTTAGTGCAGCTAATCTATCTTGATATTTGTTGCTTCCGCCTGTGCTATCAAAAGTAATATTAGCACCATTATAGCCACTTCCTAATCCTGTTAGTGTAACTTTTACTGGACTATTTAACGGAGTACTACTATTATAATCAATGTCAGCTACGGCTTGTCCAGTTATACTTGCATAATAACGTACTGGTAATGATAATGCACTGTCATAATATAGTGCCGCTGTTGTAGCATCTATAACGTCCAGGTATGTAACTGTTGAATTTAATTCAGCTAGTGTTCCATCAAAATTACTCATTCTAACACTATCACTGTCAACAAAATCACTTGTGTCAACTATAATAGTTGCTGCTGGAACTGCAACTGTGTCACTGCTAGTAATATTTTCACTAATTAATACTGTATCTATAGTAGCTAGTGGTTGATTCCAATAACTGTAAATTGATATATTTTCTAATCCATTTTCAGTATCTACTCCCTTGTGAAACAATCCTGTTGCTGTAATTAAATCTGCTACAGTGTCAGTTGGTATTAGTGAACCAGTAGGCCAAGCTAAGTTAGTGCCCGCTTTTAAATCTGTTATTCTTTTGAAATATCCGGTTTCACTACCCGGTGTTGTTGCACCATAATAATTTGGATCAATGTAACCTGTTCCACTATTATCTGGGTATGTGTAAATACTTAACATTAATAAATCCCCTGTTTTCCACGTTTATTATACGCACCTTGTATAATACCTGTAATTTGTTTTTTGTTTTTCAGAAGGAATTCAGTTCCAGTCTGTGTGTCAATTGCTTGTATAGTTATATTTACCGCCGGCGCTGACCCCATATTTCCAAAGCTCTCTTCATTGCTTATTACTTTAGCTGGTCCTGTAATTAGTTCTGGTCCATTTTCACCTGCAACTCCAAACTTACCTGCACCTAGTTTACCACCGTCTGCAAAGAAGCCTCCAAAGAAATCACCAATTCCACTTACTGCACTACTAAAGAAGTCACCAATGCCTCCACCGCCGCCTCCGCCAAATATGCTACCTAAGTTAAATCCACCACCTGTTCCACCACTACCAAACATACCAAGTATGTCATTTAGTTTAGTGCCGCCATTTAGTGTATCTGATATTAGGTCTTTTAGTGTGCTTTTCCATAAGTCTGCAAATGTATCAAAGTTTAAGTTACCTTCAACTAATCCATCTGCTAGTTTATCATTAAAGCTCTTATTGAAGTCTTCAACAAATAGTTCACCTGCTGATTTTAATTCTTCTAGTTTCTTACTCATGCCATCAACAGTTTTATCAAAGTTAACTTTAGCTTGTTTTAGCATTTCATTAAATTTGTCTTGACTAATAATACCTTCATCTAATGCTTCATTTAGATCTGCTATTGTTTGTTCATACTCTTTAACTGTAGCTTTCATTGGGAACATACTATCATACAATGCAGTCATTTGATCCGTAAGTTCTAGTAAGCGTGTATTTTGAGGTTGCATATCAGCTAGAGCTTTGTTTATTCCCTCTATAGCCACCTTTGCTTGATCTGCTGGAATAATACCAGCTGCTACAGCGTCATTAATTCTTTTTATTTCCATTGCCGCTTGTGTTGCCGCTGCTTCTAGTGGAAATAATCCTGCTTGTAGTTTTTTAAACCATTCAAGTGTTTTAGCGTTTGCTTTGTCTATTGCTATTTGTTCTGCTGGATTTACTACAGGTGTAGTAGTTGTGCCTGATGGAGTTCTAGTTCCGTATGAAGCCATTGCTTTTTCCATGTCACGTATACGTATAGCTTCATCAGCAAACTTTTTAGCTTTATCTGCTGCCATATCATATTGTTCACCAGCATTACCAACTGCTGACGCTATATCATCTACTAGTGTACTAACTTCTTCTGGTAATGCATTTAGTAAAGCATCTGTCATTTCACCTGCTTTAATACCTACATATTCCAATCCGCCAGCTAGTTTATCTGATAATACAGCACCTAAATCTCTTGCTTCTTTATTAAATGTATCCATGCCAGGAATTAGTTTAGCTATCCAATTGTATGAATCAATAATTGCATCAAGAAATATGTAGAATCCATTTTTGATTGCTTCTACTACTTTCATTAGTTTTTCTTTTAGAAAACTACCAAATGCACTAAGAGCGCTACCTAATACTGCAAATGCCGCTTCTAGTTGTACAATTGTACGTCCTAGACCGTTTTTAAAACTTAAATAACCTACTAGAGCTGCAACTAATGTAATAACTGCACCAATTGGATTAGCTCTCATAACAATGTTTAATGCTTTAAAGGCTGGTATAATTTTATTAATATATGTAGCTAATTTTAGTCCAATTAGCACTTTAGCTACGTTTGCAAAGAAGCCAATGTGTGTAGCTGCAAATACTACTGCTTCACCTAACTTGTTAATTCCTGTTGCTAATGCGTTACCAATTGCTTCAGCTACTCTGCTAATAGCATCTTCATTAGTTTTTAAAAAGTCATTAACTTTCTCTAATTGTTCTTTAAGAACTGCAAATGCACTAGCATCCATAATGGTCTTTTTAAAGTTTGTTATTTTATCACCAATTAAACTTAGCTGACCTGTCCAAGTTTTAGCAAATTGTTTTGAACCACCTGATGCATATGCTGTACCATTTTCAAATAGTTTTCTAATAATGTCTTCAGTTTCTTGAGCACTATATTGTACGCCTTCTTGAAAGCCCAACATGCTCTTAATACCTTTTTCTCTGAATATATCTGCTGACGCAATACCGCCACTAAATGCACGTTGTATTTGTCCTGCTACTACATCAAATTCTAATCCACTAACTGCTGCAATGTCTCCAACCATTTCTAAACTACTAGCTAACTGATCTACGTCACCTACTGTTAATAGTAAAGCACTGGAATTAGCCATATCTTCAAATGCAAATGCACTGTTTTTTGCTGCGTCTTCAACTACCTTTAATGCTTTAGCACCTTCTGTTGCTGAACCTGTTAGAGTGTTTAACTGTATAGCTAAGTTTTCAAATTGTACTGCTGTTTGAATTAGTGATGATGCAATTTTAAATGAACCAAACGCACCAGCGGCTGCAACAGCCAAGCTCTTCATTTTATCAAAGGTGCCGTTTACTCTTTTGCCACCCTTTTCAATCTTCTTTAATTGACCATTCATTTTACCCAATGCGCCTGCGGCTTTATTATTGAGTACTATATCAATGTTATATGTGCTGGTACCTGCCATAGTGTTGTGTCCTTATCTCTGTTTTGTAATCTTTAGTGCTGGCTCAACAATACCTCTTGGTGCTTGTTTACTTGTTGGACGTCCTTCAGCTCCATCTAAGATACCTGCGTATCCTACTCTGTTTGTAATAATTTTTACTGGAACTTTGTTTTCAATACCAACTGTGCCACCAAGTCTTTGCCATCTTGATTTTGCCGCACCTGTATCTACGGGGGTAAATTTGCGTAAGTTAGTGGTTAAGTCAGAAACATAAGAATTTAAATTACTATCAATTTGAGTTTTTACATTTTTAATTACAGCGTTTATACTTTTCATATTCCTGACTTTTCCTTTATTTCTTTTGTTGGGCTTTTGCTTGTTTGTGTAGATATTCATAATACTTTGCCCAAGCTTCAAGCTCTATGTAGCTCATATTATTCATTATCCACTCAACTGTATGACCTAGTTCTGCTGCTACCTTGAAGATAAACAACAACTCCAGATCATCTCCTAGTTTCCCAGGCTAGCTTTTGCCTCTTCTTTTGCTTCTTGCATTGCTGATACAACACGGATAATAACTTCTGGATCTACTTCACGCATCAGTACAATTTTGTCTGCTGGTGTAAATACATTCTTACCGCTTGCATCAAAACTTTTTGCAATTAGGGTCTCCACTAATGCTTCTACCATTTGTCCTTTGCCATGTAGCTCTAGGATCTTTTTCTCTACATGAAAACTTGTTGCAGTTTTGAAGTAGATAGTAGTGTCCCATTCTGGAACTTCAATTTTAATTAATTCTTGACTTAATGCACTTCTAAAATGATTTTTAGCATTTCCTAGTACACTGTTTTTGTTTTCTGTTGTCATAATGTTTTTCCTTGTTTACTTTCATTTTGTCATATAGTATGACTTGTTGTTAGAACTGTTAGAGGTTGTCTAACAAATTACGGCTACTCCAAGGATAACCCTGAAGTAGCTATAATGTATTTACTTAAACTGTAATGTCAGTTACAAGTTCACCCGTACCAGTGAATGATAAACTCACTGTTTGGACGTCACCTAAAGCTGCATTATTGTCTATGCTTGTAACAATTGCTGTTCCTGTAAAGCTCATAGTTCCACCGTCTACTGGGTAGAAAATTAAAGCAACAGTTGAACCAACAGTTACAGTGTTTGCTGCTATCTGAGCTGGAGTTAAACCAGCGGCTGAAGCTGTATCTGTGAAGTTAGCTTCCGCTGAACCTTCCCAAGAATTTAGCCCTGCCATATAGTCTTTCCAGCTAACACCCATGTAAGCACACTCTAGCGTTTCCGCTGATTGTGATACTGTCCATGAAGTTAACATAGCAACGTTTGTGCCCCCTATTGAGAGAGCTCCGTCTTTACCTGCATAACATATCATAATGTTTTTTCCTTATGTTTGATTTAGTGTATAACAATATTCAACTGTGAATACCATTCTACAACTTGCAAATGGGGCGCTTTCCCCAATTACAACAGTCTCTACTCTTGAGAGCCTAATGTCTTCTACTAATGGAACGTTATTAACTGGCAGTTGTCTGTTTGCCATCAAAGTGTTCTCAATTGCTTCCACAGCTATATTACGCTGTGTATCACGCTGTTGACCACCTATTAGCAACACTACATTTACTTCCATAACGCCTTCTCTCATCAACCCAATTGAACCCATTGTCATTGAAACATCTTCAATGTTTTCATTTGTAGTCTCAAGGAAAACTGCTGGAAACGCTGTTTTGGCTAATTGATCTGGATCAATTGGATCCCTTTGAACTACGCCAAGCCTAACGCTTCTTTGAGCTTTAAGTAAGCTGACTATTTCTTTTACTATATCTTCTCTTCTAGCCATTATCTCACCAACCACTGTTGACTTTGTTGTTTAACATCAGTATCTGTATCAATACTTCCATCATTCTCAAAGTCATACTTTATACCTATACCAAATTGGATATCTATTTCTTCATTGAAACGTTCTTTGTAAAAAGTTAGTTGTTCTCTGAAGGGATCTCCCTCTGGTCTAAATGTACTCAGTCTTGGTAGTATGTAAGCATAAAGAGCTTGATATACTGTAGATTTAGTCCATTGTGCTTCAACTAACAAAGTACTGTTGAATTGGCTTCTAGAATAGTATTTGTTCCACCATTTATACTGAATTGTATTAATAACATCAACTTCCGCTTTAGCTAGTTCATCAGTCCAGTCATCAATGCCTTGTTCAAACACATCTGGTGCGTATTCTTGTAAATTATTATTTGTAGCAAACGCCATTTAAATCTTCTCCTATAGTAGTAGTGTTAGTGGGCCTAAGTGACCCACTAACTACCTAAATAATTAGGCTGTATTATGGTGTAACAACACCACTGATAACACCGCGTGTTGTATCAATTGTAGCAACTCCGTACGCCGCACTAGCTGTGATAGAAGTACCAACTGCTGCACTTTGACGTTCAAATTCTACTTTAACGCCGCCTTGCATTGCAATTCTAACTGCATCTGCTGAGAACACTGCAAAGTCTGCTGAGTTCATACCAGGTAAGTTTGCACCAACCATGTAAGCCGTAGTAAAACATGGAACGCCTGCTATGGTACCCAGGTACCCTGACCTCATTGCTAAATTTTGAAGGTCTGCTGCTGCAAATGCTGAAGAGCCAATAACTTTCATGAACTCACCGTATTTTGCTGCGTTTACTACACAGTTAAGTGGGCCAGTTTCACCAGCTGCACGTACTGTACTAATTGCGTCATAAAGATCATTAAGCAATGATACGCCGCCTGGCGCAACAATTGTTAAGCCTGCAAGTGCGCCTGTAGAACGTTTGTCTACTTCTGCGCCAATAGCGTTACCTAAAATGCGTCCAAAGTCATTAAAATCTGCACCGCCTAAATCACGGATAACAGTTCTTGTTGCAATCAAATCTAAGGCAATAGTTGTCTTAGTGTTAGAAGGTAGGTAAGCTGTAAAGTCTACACCTGGATCCATGTCTTCTGTTTGTGGAGTAGCGCCGTCACCTGCAACAGTTTGTACTGTTGAAGTGCCCATTACAGCTACTTGTGCTGTAGCTGAACCTTGTGCTACTTGTTGAATAGGAATAATTGAACCTGGTAGGTACAATGAACTTTCCTGTGCCGCATAAACTGTTGCGGATTGTGTTGGGACCATTAGGGCTTCTAAGTTGATGCCTGATCCAAATTGTGCTGAGTATGCCATTTTATATTTCTCCTATTAATGGTATATTAATAATTAAACTTTCCCTTGCTTCTTCATCTCTGTATAGAGTTTTCTGTGCTCAGGATTGTTCATATCAAGTTGTGCAAGATCCAAACTCTGTTGGGTTGCATTGTTAGTATTGCCTGTGCTACCTGATCCACTAGGACCTGCACTTTTAAAATACTGATTGCTTGATAAGAATTCTTCCACTAAGTTGTCAACAGTCATAGGGTCCGCATTATCTGTGTACCTTTGCTTGCCGTCATTATCAGTAACAACTACGTTACCGTCTGCACCTAGTGTAATATTTCTTCTCAATAGTTGAGCTACGTGATCTGGGCTTACTGCTTTTGCTTTACTAGAAGCATTAATTAGTGCGCCGTCAATTTTAATAGTTTCAAGTTCAGTACGGAGTGCATTGATATCACTATCTGCTTTCTCTTTCTGCTTCTTAAGAACACCATTAAAGTCTTCTTTCTTGATCAGTTGCTCTTCCTCAACTTGCTCTTTCAAGCTCTTGAGTGCGTTGTATTCTTCCACGTTAACATTTTCAAATTTCTTGTTAACTTGGGCAACACGTTTGCCAATAAGTTCATTTACTTCTTCTTGAGTAAAAGTCTTACTAGCTTCAACCTGGGAGTCTGTGTTTTGGCCTGTTACTGTATCCCCAGTGTCTACAGTTTCAGTTTGCATTTCTGCACCATGATTATCAATTGTCATGTCAATATTCCTTTATAGTTAGGGTTGGATGCATATAGCATCTACTTGTATATGTTTATTTATCCTTTTGAATCCTCTTCAGATTCTATGGGTACCCAATAGTGTAAGCAGTTGTATCCGCCTCTTACTACAAACGGATCACCTGGCTCCTTGCCAGCCCAGCTTTCACCCAGCCATATTCTTTCCATCTGTTCCTTGGTCATAACATCACCAACGTGTGCCATGCAAAAAGGTCTTGATGTTTCTATTATGCCACCTGCGTAACGCCACTGTGTAGTTCCTAATTCATCACTTCTTGCTTTAAGAAATGCTCCATCATAGCTTCCAATACTATTGTCAGCTTCACTACTTAATTTAACAGCTAGGCTATTAGCAGTTGCAATATCTTTTGGTAATCTATCACGTATAGCGGCTCTGTATCTAGTTATTTGTCTAGCACTAGCACCTTCACGCATTGCACGTTTTAGATCACGTTGTATACGGCGTATTGTAGGATCACTTGAATCCATTAACACTCCGCTAATTCTTCCTCTTACTTGTCCATTAAGACTGGCTAATGTTAATCCAGCTACAGTACCTAATACTATAGTTTGCATTACATCTTCCGTGTGTCCAGTCACCATACTACTTAGATTGTCTTGACTTAAAGCCAATAACGTATTTTGAGCAGTAATGTCCGCCTGCGTAGGTCCTAAACTACTTTGTGCAATATAATCAGCACTTAAATTAGTTAGGGGTTCTGCCACTGTCCTAATGGATTGTGCATATTCATTAAACTTTTGCACAACCTGTGGTCTTACCATCTCTATTGGTAAGCCTGAACTTACCAAGTCTGCTATAGCATTTTCCAATGCCTTAGCTGAATCATAAACTCCATTTTGTACATCTAATAGTGTACGTTGGAGTATTCTATCATGTTGCTTTGTTGAGAAGGCCAATTTTAATCTTCTTCTACGTTAGTGAATCCCATTTCATCAAGTGACAAGTGTTGTTCTTCACTAGTAACAACAACTATCTTTCCACTTATAGGGTCCATCATCTCATGTACTTCAAACTTATCTTCACCTGTATCCAAGTCAGCTAAGATTCTGCTTTGTATTTCAGCATCATCAACTGTTAGTGCAACAATTTGTTTGCTCACTTCATTTTGGAACATAGTATTGTTTACACCTGAACTACGTGTTTTCAGTAAGAAGTCTAATTCTAAATGTTCATCACGCATATCAAATGTATCTGGATATTCAATGCTGAAGTCATTTGGATAGTTAAGGTCTTGCCAATCTAACCAAATGTCCCACATCATCAATTCTGTTTCTCTAAGTGTATCTGCAATATCACCTAGTTTAGCATTAAGTAGCTGGCGTTCAGTTTGCATTGCTACACCACTCATTGGTGATCCACTTGTAGCTTGTATAGCACTGGTATGTGTCATACGTTGAATTGCATCTACTGCACGTCTAATAGTTTCTAATATACTATCAGCTGTTTGTATGCTTGGTTGTAGCAAGTATGGCTTTAATAATGGATCCATATCATCTTGCATTGTAACAATAGCACCAGCGCCTGCAACAGCATCTGTACTAGGTGTTTTAACTAGTGTAGGATGACTTGCAATACGTAAGTGTTGTTCAATTTCACTTGTACAGTTATAGATGAATCTTTGTTGATCCGCTACGTCTGCAATCAAGCTAACACCAACACCTTTAACTGGACTCTTTAATGGAGCATGAAACACAAAAGGAACATAGCCTAATGGGTTTGGATACTCATTGTGTTCAACAATATTTAGATACTCACGGCTAACTTCATCTTTGCTTACTTTGTATCTTTCTATTTTATCTGTATGCCAACAGCTAAAGACTGTGTATTGATCATTATCACTTTCTCTAACTTTAATATATTTTAAGTTCATCTTGCCAGCAACGTTACGCTCATAATACCAATCTAATACGTTTTGTGGTGTGTATGCTGCGGCATAAGCACGTATGCCTAATGCTATTGCTTCTGCTTCTGACTCTACTCTGTAATTTGCTTTATCAACTAAGATCCAAGTACTACCATTTACCATAGCTAGATCATTTGCAGTTTTTAAGAAACTGTCTAGGCTTTGGCCTTCTTGGTCTGTGTCTTCCATCCATTGTTCTACTAGTGGATTGTTAATTAACAGTCCCAAGTTACGTTTTGGTAATGTACGGAATAAGAAACTTCTATAAATGTCTATTGTTGTTTGTACATGATTGTCCAATGGTGTTGAATTTAAACGTTTAGCGTATTGATTACCTGGCTGTTGGTTTTCACCAATATAATGTGTAAGGTAACTTCCATCTCTGTATGTTTGTCCACCTACAAAACTTCTGTAATGATAGTTAGCTTGGTCAACTACTTCTTGATAGTTTGGGTGTGTGTTCTGAATTTGTTCTAATGTTAACATATGTTTTTGTCCTTTTAAAGGTTACACAACCGTGATCAATCAGTTGCTATCCTATTATTTATCTTCTTAATACATGCCAAATAATTGAGGCTGTCCTTTGTTCTCTTGAACGGGACGTCTTATTGGATTAATCCAATGTACTAGGTATCCTAGGGCATCATTAAAATGATCTAACCCACTTGTTTTATCTGGTACTTGTGTACCTTCTTTGTAAGTTTGTCCACTAATACATTTAATCAAGTTCTTACACTTGGGTTCAATTGTTAGTTTAACACTTCCGTCTTGAGCTAATAAACTAGCATTAACTGCGGCTATTCTATCCTTAACTGCTGGATTAACTCCTCTTACTTTTAGAGTAAAGCCTGCTTGACGTAGTATGTGATGATCACTAGTGTTTGATGATGTCTTTCTAGCTTGACCACTAGCGTCTGGGTATACCCATAGTCTATTGTCAGGATATCTGCGTTTTAATTCATCTGCCATTTCAAAAGTATTTGCACCGTCCATTTTAATCTCATCTATAACGTGGATACTATTTCCACTTATTCTACATATGGCTGCAACTAAGGGGGAGACGTTAAAATCCATTGCCACGTGTAGTATTTCACTCTTAACCAACTGTACTGTTTGTTTACTTAAATGTAAGTCAGTGTTCCAATTGTAGTAAATGCTTCCTGAATATGATTCAAAGCTGGCTTCATATTCTTGTCTAAATGTCTTTTCATCTAATTCACTTCT
>MEHZ011399631.1_pt1 | contig 20801 bp, 21 predicted proteins | sample 897221 | NCBI WGS metagenome assembly MEHZ01 (sample SAMN05514161, study PRJNA337945) | marine metagenome | isolation source: marine surface water | place: Arctic Ocean | collected 2007-12-13
ATGAAGTGCAGGCCCATCATCATCATCCGGGCGACCCAGAAGAAGATGATATCGAAGCCGGTCACCAGAACACTGGTCGGATAGTAACGCGCGACTTCAGGGGCCTCATCGGGCCATCCCAGAGTCGAGAACGGCCACAAAGCCGAGGAGAACCAGGTGTCGAGCACATCTGGATCACGGGTCAGGGTCTCGTCCTGGCCGTAGTGAGCCTTCGCGGCTTCGGCGGCTTCGGCTTCGCTTTCGGCGACGAAGATTTCACCGTCCGGACCGTACCAGGCCGGGATTTGATGACCCCACCAGAGCTGGCGGGAAATGCACCAGGGCTGGATATTGCGCAGCCATTCGAAATAAGTCTTCGACCAGTTCTCAGGCACGAACCGTGTCTGCCCATTTTCGACGGCTTCGAGCGCCGGCTTGGCCAGGGTTTCCGCATCCACATACCATTGGTCGGTCAGCCACGGCTCGATCGTCACGTCGGAGCGATCCCCGAACGGCACCGTGTGTTTGTGGGGTTCGGTCTCGGCCAGAAGCCCGCGCGCTTCCATCTCGGCGACAATCGCCTTGCGGGCTTCGAAACGTTCCAACCCGTCATATTTTGCGATCGCCGCGTCGGGATCGCCCCATTCGCTGGCGTTTGTGTCGACGCGGAACTCGTCGCTGTCGAGAGTCACATTCGCCGAGGCATCAAACACGTTGATCATGCCGAGACCGCCGCGCTTGCCCACTTCAAAATCGTTGAAGTCATGGGCCGGGGTGATCTTCACCGCTCCCGAACCCTGTTCGGGATCAGCGTAACTATCGGCGACGATCTTCAGCCTGCGACCAACAATCGGCAAAATTGCGTATTTGCCGATCACATCGGTAAAGCGCTCATCATCGGGATGTACGGCGATACCCGTATCCCCAAGCATGGTTTCAGGCCGCGTGGTCGCCACGGTGACGAACCGGCCCTCTTCCCCCTCGATGGGATAGCGGAAATACCAGAGATTGCCGTCGACTTCACGCTGGACCACTTCGAGATCAGAAATTGCCGTGTGCAGTTTCGGATCCCAATTGACCAGACGCTTGTCCTTGTAGATCAGCCCCTGACCGTGGAGGGCCACAAACACTTTCAGGACGGCGCGCGACAGGCCTTCGTCCATGGTGAACCGCTCACGCGACCAGTCACATGATGCACCAAGTCGCTTGAGTTGATTGAGAATTGTGCCGCCGGATTCCGACTTCCATTCCCAGACCTTCTCGAGAAAGTCCTCGCGCCCAATCAGGTTCTCGTTCTTGTCTTCGAGAGCCCGTCCGCGGTCGAGCACCGTGCCGGTTTCGGCGAGTTGCCGTTCCACCACCATCTGGGTCGCGATCCCCGCGTGATCCAGACCTGGCTGCCAAAGCACGTCATAGCCCTGCATGCGGCGCCACCGGATCAGCAGATCCTGCAACGTGTTGTTCAGGGCGTGCCCCATATGCAGGCTGCCGGTAACGTTGGGTGGCGGTATAACGATCGTATAGCTGGCATTTTCGGTCTGCCCGCACGCAAACGCATCGGCGTCCTCCCAGCTTTTATACAGCCGCCCTTCGATTTCTGCGGGAGCATAGGTTTTTTCGAGCGTCGTCATCGCTTAGAACCGGAAAAGTCGTTGAACAGACGTAACTAATCGTTACGTCGCACGGTGTAGCGAAGCTCACGCGCGGCGGCTAGACCCTTATGGGCCGAAAACCCATCAAAAATATCGGTTGGCGAGGTTACTTGCGGGCCCGGTCGGCAATGCGCTCGACCTCTTCACGGACAATCCGCTCCACCGTCTCGGGCAGATTGGTGTCGAGCCACTCCTTCAAAATTGGGCGCAGCACGTCTTTGACCAACTGCTCGAGCGTCTTGTCGCCATTCCCCACCAGGGCGTTGGCGGCCAGCGCTGCGGTCAGACCCGACATGGACGCGACACTGACTTCCTCGACTTCGTCGGAAACCAGTTTCTCTTCCTCGATGAGGATCGCAGGCTCGGGCTCTACTTGGGATTCTATTTCAATTGCCGGTTCGCCATCGAGCAGTGACTCGGGTTCCGGCTCTGTTTCCGGCTCGGGCCCATCTTCAATTACGTCTGTCAGTTCAAGAATATCATCGTCGATGTCAGCTAGTGGCGCGGGCTCAGGCTCAAGCTCAGCCTTGGATTGCACAACCACCGGTTCTGCTTCTACTTCAGCCGCAGCAACTCCCTCCTCGACCTCGGGAGACACCCCGTCATCGGCCGCAGATTCCTCTTCTTCATCCTCGGAAATAATCCGACGGATGGATGCGAGGATCTCCTCCATTGAAGGTTCTTGCTGATCGGCGTTTGAATCACTCATAGGCCCGAATAACCGCAGAAAATGGTTAATGTGTACTGAACAACCCTAGAAAACGGGTCGAGTCAATGCGAGAAAATTCCTCAGAACGCGGTATCTTGGCAATGCATTACGACGATTATCTACTGCCGCTCGTAAAGAATATCTGAACCGAAGACCTGATCTTTAACTTCGTTGAAATTTTGGGTCGGATCGTATATTTCCACCTGTAAACCGAGATCAAGTGCGGTCAGTTGCCCCGTTGCCGAGAGAACCTGATAACCCGCCACAATGAGGTCACGCTGGGCGCGCACGAGGCTTACCCGGGCGTTAAGCAGTTCCTGCTCCGCATCGAGGACATCCAAAACTGTTCGCGAGCCAACCTGCGCTTCCTGTTGGACCCCGTCGAATGCAACCTGCTGGGCATCCACGCTAGCCTGCAACGAGACCAGGCTGGCCCGTGCCGATTCAAGGACTGCCCAACTGGATCGTGCGCTTTCCTGCGCTTCACGTGACTGTTCGGCAAATTCCAGCAAACGCTGGTTCGCCGTGTGTTTGGCCTGACGAATGCGCGAATAGACTTCGCCGGTCTGATACAGCGGCACGGTAACATTCACAGTGACCGATTTTTGAGTCGTCACCGTATCGGATCCGAGAATGTCCTTGTTCCTCTCCAAATCACCGTCCAGCCTCACAACCGGCAACAGCTCCCCGGCGGTCAGATCGACCGCGTCACGGGCAGCACGTTCAGTGAAATCAAGTGCAACGACTTGAGGGTTGTTGGTGCGTGCCATCTCAACCGCATCAGCTTCCGTGGCCGGAATCCCTTGCGGAAGTGCTGGCGCTTTCAAAGCCCCCGGCGCACGACCGATAACTTCAACATAATCCGCAATCGAGGTGTTCAGCGCTCCCCGCGCGGAGGTCTGCTCAGCCACAGCGGCCGCCAGACGGCTCTCGGCCTGCGCGGTGTCCGTGCGGGTCAATTCACCGACTTCAAACCGGTCCTTGGTCGCGTTCTTCTGTTGTTCGAGCACACGCACATTGTTGCTGCGCAGATCTAGAAGGGCACGTTCCCGCTTGACGTTCATAAACGCGGTGACGGCCTGAAGCAGTACGTTCTGCTCACGCGTGATCAGATTAGCGCGTTCCGCCCCAACCTGATTGCGCGCCAAATCCGTGGCTGCAAGTGTGCGGAAACCCCTGAAAATATTCTGGGTGAACCCGATTCCAATGCTTTGTGGCTGGTCGGTATTGTCGATATCAGCCGCTGAAGAAGGAAAATCCCGATCCCGGGTTCTTAAACCATAAGACCCGGTCACTTCGACTTCCGGGCGCCAATTCGACAGGGCCTGGGGCACCTCTTCGTCCGTGGCACGCACATCTGCACGTGCAGCACCAATATCCGGATTGGTTTCATAGGTCAGGGCCAGCGCTTCCTGCAACGTCTCCGCTTTCGGGTTTCCCGCCGAAAAACCGAGCACAGCCAACATAGCTAACGTGCTCACACTGTATTTGAATGTCATTGGGATCGTTCTTTTCCGAACGTTTAAGAAATTGAGTTGCATGGGATTTCTACCCGGATTGCATTTTATAATAAGGTGCCCGAGGCCCCTTCCAATTGCAAACCTAGAATACAAATGACGAAGCTTTGGTAAATCCAAGAAGTGGCCAGGTTCCGGCATCAAACAGAGGACGCTGCGAAATCCCGTCTCCCACCCGCATCATCAGGCAGGCACGGCCGAGAACGCCATTTTCGCCGCCCCCGACAACCGCGACCAGACGACCATTGAGCGCGAGTTGATCAACGATGCTCGAGGGGACCTCCTCGACGGCCCCGCAAATAAAGATAACATCATAGGGAGCTTGCTCGGCAAAGCCGTCAGCGAGGGGGGATTCAACGACGGCAACATTGTCGATCCCCAGGTGGTTAATCACCATGGAGGCCTGCTCGGCCAATGTCGCGTCACTTTCAACGGCAACGACCGGACCCGCCAGTCGCCCGATCAATGCGGCGTCATAACCCGACGCGGGCCCGATCACGAGGGCCGAATCCGCCTCGGTCAGTTCGAGTGCCTGAACCAGGCGCGCAAGCACAACGGGTTCCATCAGATAACGTCCGGGTGCGACCTCGATGTCCTCGTCCACATAAGCGATGCCCTGCCGGTTCTTTTCCACGAACATTTCCCGCGGGAGGGTCTCCATGGCATCAAGAACACGGGCATCCTTCACCTTGTTCGGGCGAAGTTGCCCATCCACCATATTACGGCGTGCCGTTTCAAAATTGCTCATCACGTCACCGTCCTGCGGGTTTTCGGTATAGACACCAAACTTATAGGACAGGGCCCGTCACGATGACAATCGTATCGCAATCGATTGCCGGGGCTTCCAATCCGCAACGAATTCTGTGATATCAGGCGCCGATATGCGGCTGCCCGCATCCGGATGGCCCGGTGGCAGAGTGGTGATGCAGAGGACTGCAAATCCTTGTATGGCGGTTCGATTCCGCCCCGGGCCTCCAATGCTGGCAAAAAACGTGGCGTATTTAGCAATCTCTTAAATCAATAAAATTGCAAAATTCACCACTTTTTCTTTGCTAACACATTACAAACGCTACATACGCGGAGCCCGGCCCGGGCCTCCAATTCCTTACTGTTTGCAGCTAACGCACTGATCCCTATGCGGTTTGTGTCGGCGGTCTAGCCAGCGTCTTTGCGCTTAGCCAATCCGTTCTTCTTTTGCGCTAATTTCGCAGAGCTCTGGCTGACTAACCTGGGTCGATTGACCGACCTCGTATAAATCGCTGCTTGCTGTTCCGACGACTGACCGGATCGATTCTAAACTTGCAGAATTGCTGGTTCTTCGTCCCGAGCGGGAGTTTTTTAACCTGGCGGTTTTGACGTCAGAGGACCGTTAACGCCCAGGCCCTTGATGTCCGTTGTCCGATCGCCTCTATTGATCTCTATCGAATACAGGATACTGCGGAGGGCCCGGCATGGACGGCAAAGTTACCATTGAGGAGCATTTTGCGCTGCCCGAGACCCTCGGTCCTGGCTCTTCGGAACTGCATCGGCGGCTGGAAGATTTTCACGGCGAACGCATCGAGCTGATGGATCGTTACGGGGTTGCCTTTGCGATCCTGTCACTCAACGGACCTGCCGTACAAGCCCAGACCGAGACTGCCAAGGCGATCGATATGGCGCAGCGGGCGAACGATCTGTTAGCGAGGGAAATTGGGAAGCGTCCGGATCGGCTCGGAGGTTTCGCAGCCCTGCCTATGCAGGACCCGGAGGCAGCGATCCGAGAGCTAGAACGCGCGGTTGTTGAACTAGGCCTGCTCGGAGCCAACGTAAACGGGTTCAGTGAAACGGTGGGGTCGACGACCCATCTGTACTACGACCAACCCGAATACCGTCCGTTTTGGGCTGCGATCGAGAAGTTAGGGGTGCCCTTTTATCTGCACCCGCGAAACCCGTTTTTCGATGACATGCCCTTCTTCGATGGGCATCCATGGCTGACCTATGCTTCCTGGGCCTACGCATTAGAGACCGCAATGCATGCCTTACGCCTGATGTGTGGCGGCCTTTTCGACGACCATCCGCGCCTGCAGATGGTGCTGGGGCATCTCGGAGAACGCATCCCGTTCGACCTGTGGCGTGCCGATAATGTTCTGCAGAAAAACCCCAGAGGTTTGCCGGCAAAGCAAACCTTGCGGACTTACATGCAAACCAATGTCCATGTTTCCACGAGCGGCCAGTTTCATGATCCGCCCCTTCATCTGGCCATCAAAGAGATGGGCGTGGAACGGGTGTTGTTTTCGATCGACTATCCCTACGAATCAATGGAGCAAGGAAGCACTTGGTTTGACCAAGCAGAACTATCCGATGCCGATCGGTTGGCAATCGGCCGGACCAATGCTGTTTCGCTGTTCGGGCTGGAGCTGAGCTAGCGCGGTTTAGCTCAAATCGCTCGAGTACGCGAAACTGAATGACGAAAGCCGCGCGTTCGTAACGGCGGTCGACGAAGGCTACGGATGCGGAAGGCTCAGAGCGCCGGCACAGTCATCGCCCCCGATTCTGATCTCTGAGACGTCTGAATCTGTCTGTTCATCGCGCCTCGTTGCGATACTCTATGCGGCAGAACGACGTGAATGCGCTCGATCGTTCAATGGCCTGGAAATCGGAATCAGCGAAGGGAAGAAAATCCTATGACCCAATCACTCGGCTACCGCGAAGATATGTGGGCTGTCAGTCCCTACAATTTTGATCCCAAGATTCGTGCGGCCATGAACCTTCCGGATAAAATCCAGCTGATGGATATGACCCTGCGTGAGGGTCGTCAGGTCGATGGGGTCTCGATCGGGATCGATGAGGTCGTCGAATTCGCCCGCCGCATTGATGCGGTCGGAATTCCGATCATCGAAATGCACCATGACGACCCTCAGGAAATCCTCCAGGTCAAAAAACTTGGCCTGGATCTCAAGGTCCAAGCCCTGGTCCATCCAACGGCCGCCCTGAACCCGGAGCTTTGCAAGCAGGAGATTGATCTCTGCCTGGATGTCGGCTCCGATATCATCTGTCTCGCCTTTGCGGTCTCCGACTATAATTTCCAGCTCGTGGAATCCATGGGCGGGCTCAAGATCAGCCGGGAAGAAGCTGTCGACAAGGCCTGCGAAGCGGTTGCCTACGGGAAGTCAAAAGGCGCAACCATCAATGTCAACACGATGGACTTCACGCGGCTCGATCTGGACTGGCTGCTCGAAATCATCGACCGTCTTGTGGATGCCGGCGCCGATATTGTTCGGATCGACGACATCTGCGCACCCGCCATTCCTGCCGTTTATGAGCATCATGCCAAAGCGGTGAAAGCGCGGATCGGCGACGTGCCCCTGGCCATTCACAGCCATGACGATTTTGATCTGGCAACGGCAGCCCAGCTATCAGCGCTTCAGGGCGGTGCCGAAATACTCGAAGGTTGCGTCAACGGCCTGGGCGAACGGGCCGGGGTACCCAACATCGCGGTGCTCGCTGCGATCTGCGAAATTTTCTACGGCTACGATATGGGGCTCCGCCTCGACGGCTTTCAGGAACTTTCCGAATTTGTCGCGCAAGTGTGGAACCAGCCGATCCCCGAGCATTTGCCCGGCAACGGCCGCACCGCCTTCTCCCATGCCGCCGAAGTCCACTATGTGCTGCCAAGCGACGACAAGTGGTCCTTCAACGCCTGGTCACCTGATGTGCTTGGCAACACCGACAAGGTGGCGTTGTGTCATTATTCAGGTCCCATGGCGATCAAGCGTCGCGCCAAAGACATGGATTTGGGAGATCTCGATTCTGCGACCGCAAATCTGGTTCTCGACCAGGTCCGCAAAGAACTCAAGCTGCGGAAAGGTCCGCTGACGGATCATCTCTTTTCCGAACTTGTTGAGGTCGCGGCCAAAGCCGCGGCAGAAGGTGAAACAGACACCGCCCGCCTTGAAGCCTGGAACCGTCTGCTCAAAACCTAAACGTGATAGTTCGTCGCCCGAAGCGTAAGCCCAAGCGACCAACCTTCAAAACCGCTAGTCGACCCGGACCAGCAATTTGCCGGTGTTTTTGCCCTCGTAGAGCATTTCGATACCGCCGCGCGCTGCTTCGGCGCCCTCAAGGATGTGTTCGTTCTGCGCCACCTGCCCGTCGCGCACCCAGTTTGCGAGTTGATCGATGGCTTCAGGGAAGCGTTCTTTGTAGTCAAAAATCAAAAGGCCCTGCATGCGTGCCCGCGCCACCATCAATTGACGGTGGACCCGCGGACCAACAGGAATCGGATCCCAATCGGTCAGCGAAACGGTGCCGCAAACCGTGATTCGCGCCCCGTGCGCCAGCTGGGTCATCACGGTGTCGGTGATCGGCCCGCAGGTGTTATCGAAGTAGCAATCCACACCATCCGGGCAGGCCTGCTTGAGTGCCTCACCCAAATCCCCCGTGCGGTAGTTGATCGCCGCATCGTACCCGAATTTCTCCTTGCAAAGATCGACCTTCTCGTCGCTGCCGGTGATACCGACGGTGCGGCACCCTTTGAGCTTGGCAATCTGGCCGACCGCAGAACCGACGGCGCCGGCCGCGGTGGAGACCACAACTGTGTCCCCTTCTTTGGGCTCGCAAATGTCGAGCAAACCGAAATACGCGGTCACCCCGTTCAGCCCCAGAATGCCCAGGGCCAGTGAAGACGGCAGATCCGTCTTTGTGAACTTGCCCTGCACGTTGCTTCCATCGCTCACAACAAAGCGTTGCCACCCTAACAGGCCGGAAACGATATCCCCTTCGGCAAAATCCGTGTTGCGGCTTGTCACCACCTCTCCGACGGCAAATGAACGCATGGCCGTGCCCAGTTCAACGGGGGGCATGTAGTTTGGTGCGTCGTTCGTCCAACCGCGCATCGCAGGATCAATCGACCAATACTCCGTCTTGATCAGGATCTCTCCATCCTCAAGTTCCGGCACGTCACATTCGTCGACCCTGAAATGCTCCGCTGTGGGAACACCCTTGGGGCGGCTCGATAAAATCACGCGTCGGTTTGTCAGGTTGGAACTCATCGAATGCTCTCTCTTCTTTGCAGCGGGTGTCTGGTTGGATATTTTGGATTGGCGTCTTAGGCGTTGACCGTCAACATGATGCGGCCGAAATGCTTATTCGCTGCCGAGCGCTCCAAAGCTGCGGAGGCCTCTGACAGATCGAACGTGCTGTCGATCGGCATCTTGAAGACACCGGCTTCCATGGCATCCCAAAGATCGGCCTTGGCACTTCGGAACACTTCCGCATGCTCTTCGAGGGAACGCGTGCGTCCGGTCGTACCAATATAGGTCAGGCGGCGTTCCGCAAGCATGTTGAAATCGAACTCTGCATTCTCTCCGCCAAGGCGACCGACATTGACGATCCGGCCATGAATTTTTGTGGCCGCCATCGTTTGATTGAAAATACTTCCGGAGATTTGATCGATAATCAGATCGACGCCCTTCCCGTCCGTCGCCTCAAGAACCTGATCCACCCAGCCCGGGTCGCTGGAATCAAGCGCCAGATCGGCACCAAACTCGCCCAGACGGGCACGCCGATCGGCGTTTGTTGAGGTGCCAATCACAAGGCTCGCGCCCAAATGCTTGCCCATCTGCATGCCCATGATGCCGACGCCGGTGCTCGCACCCTGGATCAGGATCGACTGGCCAGACTTGAATTCCCCATTGGTGACGATGGCATCGTGCATGGTCAGAAAGGCTGACGAAAACGTGCCGCCCTGAATGAGATCCATCCCGTCAGGAACCGGCAATGTCCGACGATAATCCGCAAGCGCATATTCGGCCCAGCCCGCCGCACCAACAGCCATCACACGATCTCCGAGAGAAACACCGCTCACGTCGGAGCCCACCTCAACGACCTCGCCACAGCAAGCCGCCCCCATGACTTTGGCCGCACCGCCGACATGGCCGTAGTTCTTGCCCTGGGTGGTTAGCAAATCCGACCGGTTCACACTGCAGCTTGCGACTTTCACCAGCACCTGTGTCGACTTGACCTCTGGACGATCAACTTCGGCGAGCGTAACGCCGTCTTCGGTCAATATGACGGCCTGCATTTTGTTCTCTGACATGATTTGAGTTCCTTCCCATGTCCGCCGCTATCGAGAGAACGGACCAAGCTAGTTTGATCTATTTAAATCGAACCGTATTTGTGATTCCACCTAGAACTTGATGGTTACAAGGGTTTTGAGGCACCGGCAAACGAGTAATGTTGCCATTTCACGCAAGTTTTTTTAAACTGAAAAAGTCATGTACGATTTGCCACCCCTGAACGGATTGCGCGCGTTTGAAGCCGCCGCCCGCAACCTCAGCTTTGCCAAAGCTGCCGAAGAACTGCACGTGACCCCAGCAGCGATCAGTTATCAAATCCGGTCTCTCGAGGACAAGTTGAAGGTCAAATTGTTCCGCCGGCTCAACCGAGCAATCATTCTGACCGAAGCCGGTGCCCTGATGTACCCCGGCGTGAAGAGCAGCTTTGAAGGTCTACGCCGCGCGGTCGACCGGATCGAAATTCCGGCCCGCACCGACAACGTCGTGATCGCAACCATCTCTCCACATATGGCGGCCAAGTGGTTGGTCCCGCGCCTAACATTATTCATCGAACGCCATCCTGAAATCGATCTGCGGATTGCGGCGAGCAACACAACGGTCGACCTGACAACAGACAAGGCGGACATCGCCATCCGTTACAATCTGGGAGACAACGATGGTCTGGTGGCTGAGAAGCTGATGGATGAGGCCGTGACACCGATGTGCAGCCCGGCCTTGCTCGATGGCGATCAACCGTTACGCACACCAGCCGATCTTCGCCACCATACATTGATTCACGATGAGACCCTGGTGCGGCATTGGCCGGGGAGTTCGGGCTGGTCCGAATGGCTGACCCTTGCCGGATCCCCCGATCTGGATATCAACACAGGGTTACATTTCGACCATTCCGATCATGGTGTCGATGCGGCGATCGCGGGTTCTGGTGTCGTACTCGGGCGCAGATCCATGGCCAGCCGTGATCTCGAACAAGGCCGCCTGATCGCGCCATTTGATCTCGATCTCCCGTTTCGCGGTGGTATCTACAGCGTGACGACCCGGGCAAAGGCAGCCAATCCAAACGTTCAGGCTTTTCGAACATGGCTGCGTGAAGAAGCGACAAAAATGCAGATGGCCGCCTCAGGCAGCAGCGAGACACCCAGCCAATCCGCCTAGATACCGCGTTTTGCATCTGGGTCCTATCTGCGTAGATTGCAGATTAAATCAGGGCACACCGCAACAGCGGCAACTCAACACGATCAACGGCCGGAAAAACCATGACCCAAAGCTATGATCGCGCGACCGATGACGTCGGCAACATTGTCAGCCTGGAACACGTGAATGTTTGCGTGCCTGACCAGGCGCTGGCGACCTCCTTTTACATTTCGGCCCTTGGTCTAACCCGCGACCCCTACATGATGACCGGCGTCGACAATATGTGGGCCAATATCGGGCGCAGTCAGTTCCATCTGCCGTCCCGGGGCATGCATGTTCTGCGCGGTTACACGGGCCTGGTGATGCCGTGGTTTGACGCGTTGCCCGCGAAGCTTGAGGCGGCCAGAGCCCTTCTCGTAGACACCCAGTACGCCTTTACGGTCCACAACTCTCACATCGACGTCACCTGTCCCTGGGGCAATCGCATTCGTTGCCATCCGGTGAGCCCGGAGTTTGGGGCGATGACCATCGGCATGCCCTATGTGGTGCTCGATGTGCCGACCGGAACCGCCATTGCCATATCGGATTTCTACGCAAAAACTCTCGGCGCCGTGACAGCTGTAAGCGCACTCAACAATGCGCCGGCCGCGCGAATTACCGTGGGAGCGGACCAGAAACTATTTTTCCGCGAGACAGAGCGTGCACTACCGGAATTCGACGGCCACCATATTCAAATCTACGTCTCGGATTTCTCCAGGCCCCATGAACGTTTGCTCGAGCATAACCTGATCACGGAAGAATCTGATGCGCATCAGTACCGTTTCGAGGACATTCTGAATCTGGACACCGGTGAGAAAGTCTTCACTCTGGAACACGAAGTGCGCAGCCTTCGCCATCCGCTCTATGCACGCCCTCTGGTCAATCGCAATCCGGCACAGATGATCTCGACTTATATCCCCGGGCAGGACGCGCTCTAGATTCACGATCCCAAACGGTGGGGACAGGCGCCCATTCTGTGTAGTATTGGCAGAACAATAATGCCGAACAGGGGAGCTTCAACATGCACATCATTGATCTAAGCCGGGAAATCCATCACCGCGCACCAGCCCATCCGTCACATCCGCCGGTTATCATCACGGTCTGGAACGATCATTCGGAAATCAAACGGGCCGGTAAAACGGAATTCACCTCGAAGTCTTTGTCGATTTCCATGAGTGACCATTCCTGTACCCATGTGGATGCGCCGGTTCACTTTAATCCCGATCCCAATGCCCCCTCGATCGACGAAATTCCGTTGGAAAATTTCTACACCGAAGCCATCTGCCTCGATCTTTCCCCCGCCCCGCGCAATCACGAAGCCACGGTGGCCGAAATGGAAGCGGCCCTGGAGGCCTCCGGGGAAACCATCAAACCCGGCGATACCGTGATGATCTATATGGGGATTCACAACGAGCTCTACGGGTCACCAGACTACGTGCATGAATTTCCCGGCCTGTCGGTCGAAGCGGTGCATTGGCTTGCGGATCACAAGATCACCATGTTCGGCGTGGAGGCCGTCAGCCCCGCTCCCGAAGGTGAACCGAACTATCTGGCCCATTTGGCCTGTGCTGAGCGCGGGATCACCCATATGGAATGCCTGATGAACCTCGATCAGCTAATCGGCAAAGGTCGGTTCCGGTTCGCCGGATTTCCGCTGAAAATCAAGGGTGGAACCGCGAGTCCGATCCGCGCCGTGGCGATCTTCGAAGACTGACGTCGCTTCCCGATCAGGAAACCGCAACACACCTGTTGCGAATTGAGCGGGGTTTGATATAACCGCGCCAGCCTATTCCGGTGTAGCTCAGTTGGTAGAGCAGCTGACTGTTAATCAGCGGGTCACAGGTTCGAGTCCTGTCGCCGGAGCCAATTTCAAAACGGTCGATCCCTATCCGGGTCGGCCGTTTTTTTCGGGTTACAGCGATGTATATTAACTTATCCTCATAAAAGAACGCCAGATGGTCTAAACTCACCCGGAATGTTTCGCCTTTGTGGTAATCCAATAGGCATAGCAGAGCGCCCAATACGGTGTTCGTTCGCAGTAATCAAAAATGCAATCGCCAGGCACCGCACGCTCGCGTAATTCGCTCTCGGCCGACACGGACCGTTCGGTTCGCGACCGGGTGATCGAGCTGGGGCACGCCTACTGGAAATCCAAGCTTATCGACGGACCTATCCCCTCCCGCCAGGACATAGTGCCGCTGGATGTTACCCGGGAACCGAAGAATTTCAGGTTTCACCTGATCGGAACAAACATCGTTTATCATCTGGCTCAGGATTGGACGGGATCCTGGTTCGACGAAATTCCACACATGGCCGGCCCCAGCCGTATTTTCAATTCCTGTATAGATGTGGCCACCAGCGGCAAAGCGCTTCGCAGCCAGACACCCTATGTCGGTCCGCATGCCAAATTTGTCACCGCGGAAGACATCATTCTACCGCTCGCGTCGGACGGCGAAACCGTCGACAAACTTCTCGTCTTCGTCGAGCATTTCGCCCGATAGCAGAAATCGGTTCTCAGACCGGTTTGGCGCTCGCCCGTTGTTGGCGTTCGCGCTGCAAAATATAGACCCCGCTGGCCGCGATAATGGCCGCCCCCACCAACGTCCACAAATCAGGAAAGTCACCAAAGAAGGTGAGACCGAGCATCGTCGCCCAGACGAGTTCGGTATAGGCAAAGGGCGCGACCAGTGGGGCTTCCGCTCGCTGATAGGCAATGATGATCGCCCAATGCCCGAGCCCGCCCAAAAGGCCCGCTGCCAACAACATGCCCCATTGTTCCAGGGTCGGGGTTTGCCAGAAGAATGGGACAATTGCCGACATCAAAATTCCGCCCACAATCGCTGTGTAGAAGACCGAATTGATCGGATCGGTCCGGTGGCTGATCATCCGGGTGATGATCTGGTACATCGCGTAGAAGACCGTCACCCCGATCGGCAGCAGCGCGGCGGGCTGAAACAATCCGCCCCCCGGACGGATAATCACCAACATACCGGCAAACCCGACGCAGACCGCGATCCAACGACGCAATCCGACACGTTCGCCCAGAAACGGAACAGACAGCGCGGTAATCAGCAACGGCGCGATAAAGGTAATCGCCACGGCATCGGCCAACGGCATGAAACCGACCGCAGTGAACATGCACGCTGTCGCCGACAAAACCAGGATTGAACGGCAAATCTGCAGGCCCTTATCCGAGCCTGACAGAAGCGTGGGAATACGTTTCGGAAACAGCGCCAGCACCAAAATAGTGTGGAAGAAATAGCGCCCCCAGATGATCTCAACGACCGGGAGTTCCTGCACACGCAGTTCCTTGACGAATGTGTTCATCGCCGCGAAACAAGCGACGGCAATGCACATCATCAGGACACCACGAAACGGGGCATCGGCGGGTCTGGAAACAGGAACGTTCATTGTGGAGTCAACCTGAACCGCGGAGAACTATTTGACCAGAGGTCAATGCTTTCCGAGCGGCGTTGAACACGACAAACTATTCCTCTCCATCTCTCGAAAGGACGAAGCGTGACCAAGGACTATCAGGAAATATCAGATGCTCAGGACAAACGAGCTACAGAACTTTTTCGCGCCGCGCCGGATATCATGCGGGGGCACCGCAATGTGACCCAGGCTGCACAATCCCCCAAGGTCCTGGATGTGAAAACCACCGAGCTCATGGCCTTAGCAATCGCGATCGTGCAGCGCTGTGAGGGATGCCTCATTTTCCACACCAAGCAATCCATCGCTCACGGCGCAACCCGCGAAGAACTCTGCGATGCGATCGCGGTTGCCGTGGAAATGGGCGGGGGTCCCGCAACGGTTTACGGGGCCGATGCCCTCGCCGCATTCGATACGTTGAGTGCGTAACAGACTGCGACTTAAAATTGTGGCGACTCAGCGCGGGTTGATAGTGCTCGGGTATGATTCAATTCGGCAATCTTCGACGTCCGGTCTGGCTTTGCATTATCGCGGCCCTCTTTCTGAGCGCCTGCGCACAGGGCGCAAAGCTTCAATCAACGCTGTCAGCGGATGAAAGTGCGATCGAGAAAAGCTTCTCGCTGCTCACGGATATTCCAATTCCACAAAATTCGACGCTCGATGTCGAACGCTCCCTCATTCTCGGGGATCTGGACCGCTGGACGGGGCGCATCATCCTGAATGTCGGGCAAGCGAGCACCAAGACCTTCGCGCTGTATCAGAGCCAGATGACGAATTTTGGCTGGGAGCCAATCATGAGCGTGCAGGCGGAAGTCAGTATCCTGTCTTTCACCCGCGGTGAGCGTGCGGCAACGGTGCAGCTCGAAAACCGCACGCTGGGTGGTAGCACCGTCACGGTCACGGTTGCGCCGCGTCAATCGAGCGTACCGCCAACAACGGGCTCCAATGCCCCGGCGCCCCCGGCACGCTAATTACCGGCGAGTTCGCTCAGGCGCTTGGTGGCCCAGGTAGAGACCAGGACCGCCCCGGAAAACACGATCGCCCCAATCTGAATATCCGCGCTGGACAGCAATCGGCCGTCCGCCACCAGGACGATCAGCGCGATTATGAATACATCGAGCATCGACCATTTGGACAGCATCGCGAGCCATCCAAGCACAGGACGTGCGTAGGACCCCGTTGCGTCGAGGAAGAACCACAACAGCAAACCCGTGACGATCTTTACCACAGGAAAAGCAATCGAAAACAGGAACGTGATCGCAAACAGGAACCAGTCACCTTCGCCCAGAAACGCAAAAACGCTCTCGACCAGTGAAAACTCGCGCGCCAGAAACATCGAACGAATGGTGATGGCCGGCAACAAAAGCCCGGTGACCAGGGCCACCAACGCCACCAGCAGAATCAGTCCGAGCCAGCGATTAAGGCCGGTGGCACGCTTTGATAACGGGCCGGACAACGAAGTTCTCATGCGGATATGGCTCCCGCCGAAAATCAACTACGAGCGAAATTGCCCAGAATGGATGTACGCAACAATATACCCGACACAACACCGGTCACCAGCCGTTCCAAAAACACGTTACTAAGCGCGACGTCCGGAAATCGCCCGCTCTTCGACAAGGATTCGGATCGCCAGGACCACGACATTGGCAATCCCGAAGAATATTGCGAGCCCCCACGCCCCGGCGATCAACGGCACCACGATCATCTCGCCCTGGACGATCAGATAATTTGGATGACGTACGAAACGAAACGGTCCCCGTTTAACGAGCGGTCGTCCGGGTACCGTAATCACTCTTGTGGTCCAGTACCGACCGAGTGACGTCAGCACCCAGACCCGGCCGAGCTGCAAGGCGATGAACACGACAAGCAATATCGGATTGATCGGCGCCTGGGCCGGCAGAAACAGCACCAGGCTGAACAGCCAGGCCGCATGGAGCATGACGATTAACGGGTAATGAGCTGCCCCATGCTCGACCCCGCCTTCGGCCATCAGGCGTTTGGTGTTGATCCGGGCAATGACCAGTTCGATCAAACGCTGCAGAACAATCAGTCCAACCAGGGAATACCACATGCTCAATCCGCCTCCAGCAACGCAAACGTCGCGGTGAAGCCCGGCCCCAGGGCTGACATCAGCCACGGCCCCGGGTCCCCATCTTTCAGCGTTTCGGCCAACACGAACATCGCTGTTGCTGCCGACATATTGCCGTTTTCGCGGAGCACCTTGCGGGCGGTAACAAGCCCACCCTCCGGCAACTCGTAGAGTTCCTCCAGCGCGTCCAGCACCTTGGATCCACCGGGATGACAGGCATGACGCACAATGTCACCAACGGTCAGTCCCTGCCCTTCGAGAAACCGTTTGGCCGGTTCTCCAAGCTTCGTGCGCACCAGATGCGGAATATCCCGGGAGAACAACACGCCCAGCCCGTCATCGCCGATTTCCCAGCCCATGACGTCGAGGGAATCTTCCCATGTGTGTTCGCCCCAGGCTTTCACGGCGGGGCCCTCCAGCCCACATCCGAGCAGCGCGCCGGCCGCGCCGTCTCCGAACAAAGCTGTCGCGATGATGTTGCTCTTGGAGATGTCATTGACCCGGAAGGTCAGGCCACAGAGCTCGACGACCAGAAACAGGACACAACTATCGGGGCGGGTCATCGCCATCTGGGCTGCCCGCGCGAGCCCGGTCACACCGCCGCCACATCCCAGTCCAAAGATCGGGAGACGCTGCACATCGCGGCGAAACGGCAGACGTTCGAGCAACAAGGCGTCCAGGCTCGGAGTGGCGATACCCGTGGTGGAAACGACAACAAGACCGTCGACGTCCGAAGCCTTTATGCCAGCTTCGGCAAACAGTTTCTCAGCAACCTCGGCGAGCAAGTCGACCGCGTTCTCGATAAACAAGTCATTCCGTTCCGAAAACGGGTGCGGTTGGGAATACCAATCGATCGGCACACAAGAATGGCGGGTGTCGATCGCGGCGTTTCGATACGCTTCGGTGAAACGCTCAAATCCCGGCACGTCCGGGGCGAACATTTCCCGCGAGCGTTCGACGACTTCGCTCTGATCCAGAATATAGGGCGGATAGGCGGTCGCCACGGCGGCGATACGTGCATGAGGCAACATCAAACGTCCTTACTAGCCTTACTTCGCGAACGCGCCAGGGCACGTTCACGCAGCGCAACATACGTCGCGCTTGAGAAAATCATGAACCCGCCGAGCCAGGTAAACAGATCGGGGAATTCGCCGAACAGCATAAAACCAAACCCAGCAGCCCAGATGAGTTTAAAGAAATCGATGGGCATCACCACGCCCGCATCCCCAATGCGCAAGGCCTGGGTGAGCGTGAGATGCCCCGTAGTCCCCATCACCCCCATAACCAACAGGACCATGTACTGATCGAATGTCGGCCAGGTCCAGACAAACAATGCCGGGATCAGCGAAAGCGGGGTCATGAACATCACCATGTACACAACAATGGTCGGGGTCGCATCCCGGCGTCCCAGTGACTTGATGACGATCAGGATCACGCCCCAGATGGCCGAAGAACCGAGCACGAGAAGCGGTCCTGTTTCGACCTCGATAATCCCGGGCCGGATGATCACCAGGGCCCCTGCGAAGCCGACCGCAAGTGCAACCCAGCGACGCCAGCGAATGGTCTCCCCCAGGATCAGCACCGCCAGAACCGTGGCAAACAATGGTGCGGTAAAGGCCAGTGAGTTCGCGGTCGCAAGCTGGGTTGTGGTCAACCCGAGGAAGAACATCATCATCGCGGTCACATGACCGATGGAGCGGATCCCGTGCCCCTTGATCTGATCGGTTTTGAGAATTCCACGCCCGTATTTCCAAAACAGTATCGCGATTACCGGAAAACCGAAAAACGTGCGGAAAAACCCGATTTCAAACGGGTGCAGTCCCTGGGCAGCCAGGAACTTGATCATCGTGTGCATCATCACGATGAGCACGGTGGTGATCAGCATCCAGCCCATGCCCTGAAGGTTGGGTGTGAGCCAGACTGGGTGCCGGATTTCAGAACTGCTCAATAGGTGGGCTCCAGCATGCCGTTGGTTGTGCGGCTGTTGGGATTGCCGCAAAATGCCTGCAAGCTTGGCAATATATCTCAGGAGAGAACGAGCATGATTACGGCACTTGTACAGTTCAAAGTCAAAGGTTGCACCACCCGCGAAGAGGTCTTGACGAACATGGCCAATGTGGCGCCCAAATTCGAAGGCATGCCCGGTCTCATCCGTAAAAATTTCCTCTTCGACGGCGACCGCGGCGTTGGCGGCGGCGTCTATACATGGGAAAGCCGGGAAGCGGCGGAAAAGGTCTATATCGAAGGTGGCCCGTGGCGGATGGCGATCCAGAACATGTACGGCGTGGACCCCGAAATCACGATCTTCGACACCCCCTTCATCGTCGATAACGAGCTCGGCGAAATTAAGTCCGCGGCCTAAGACCAAACAAGGATCACTTCAGCATGACCGAGACCAAAAAAGCCGTTCAATTCTCGCGAACCGGCACCCCGGAAGACGTCGTCGAATATATCGACATGGAAACCGCACCTGTGGGCGATGATGACGCGTTAATCGATGTCGAAGCCGCCGCGATCAACCCCTCCCACTTACTGACACTGGCGGGGCTTTACGGTGTCCAGCCCGAGCTTCCGGCCGTTCCCGGGGCGGAAGGTATCGGCATCATCGGGGCCATTGGCAAGAATGCAACCAATGTCAAAGTCGGGGACCGGGTGATGATCCCGCCTTATACCGGCACCTGGCGGCAACAGGTTGTTGTCAAAGCCGCTGATATTGCCGTGATGTTCCCCGATGAGGGTGATCCAATCCAGATGGCCATGATCATGGCCAATCCGCCGACCGCCTGGCTACTGCTCAAAAGTGTCATCGATCTGGAGCCCGGCGAATGGGTCATTCAGAACGCCGGGAACTCGGCCGTCGGCCAATACGTCATGCAGCTGGCCAAAATCTACGGGTTGAAAACCGTCAATGTGGTCCGTCGTGAGGGACTTGAGGACTTTGTCGCAGAAGCTGGCGGCGATATTTGCGCCGTCGACGGTCCGGATCTCGGAGAACGCGTCAAGGCAGCGACAGGTGATGCGCCCATCCGGCTCGCCATTGATGCCGTTGCCGGGGAATCCACCCAGCATCTCGCAGATTGTCTGACCGATGGCGGAACGATTGCCAATTACGGCCTGCTGTCCAAAAAACCCTGCCAGCTTTGGCCGGATGACGTCATTTTTCGGGAAATCAACCTGCAAGGTGTCTGGCTGACGCTCTGGTTACGCCGTTACTCGACGCCGGAAGAACGCCTGACGGTCTACAATGAACTCGCAGGCTACATCGCTGACGGCCGCATGCACGCCGCTATCGAGGCTACCTACCCGCTTTCACAGATCAAGGAAGCTGTGGCGCACGCAGGACGTGGTGAGCGTAACGGCAAGGTCATCCTGCTCCCCAACGGCGGCTGACATGCGCAGCGGCGCCATCGGCCTTCTGGTTGGGCTGCTTGTTGCAATCTCGCTGGGGTCGTCTCACGCCCAGACAACTGATCAGGTGTTGACCGAACCACGCCCTGCAGCAGAAACGCTGGCGCGGGGGGCTTTTCGTGACGGTGACCCCGTACACCGGGTTTCGGGGAAACTTGAAATTCTGAGGGCGCCCGACGGCACGGTGACCATACGGCTGGAAGCGATGCAAATCGTCCCCGGCCCAAACCTTTTCGTCTATCTGGTCAAGGAACCCGACCCGCTCTTCCCGGAAGACGTCACGGCGGGGTTTACGTCCCTGGGAAAGTTAAAAAGTCGGTCGGGGGACCAGAACTACGAATTGCCGCAAAACCTAAGCATCGATGATTGGGGCAGCGTGGTTGTCTGGTGCAACACATTCCGCGTTCAATTCACCGCCACGACAATCGAAGGCAACTAGCCCTGATCTGGGTCCCGAGCTTTGATCGCGCGATCAATCGGATCAACAAGACGGTTGAACCACATCGCCAAATGGCCCATCGGCCGGGGCCAGTTGCGATTAGTAAATAACAGCAGAAACGGCAGCAAGGTCAGCGCTCCGAGCACCAAGTGGATGGTTCCAGAGACTTCCAGGAAGCTTGGCCACCAGAGACCGAACTGCAGCACTGCGTAGACACTCAAACCGACAAATGCCGCAGCAAACAGGGCAAACACGGCCATCACAGCCGTGCGCACAACCCGCAGAATTACAATCATCATCGGGAAATTCTGACTAGAATTTTTCGACCCACGGCCGCAACTCGATTTCCC
>MEHZ011594230.1_pt1 | contig 20733 bp, 28 predicted proteins | sample 897221 | NCBI WGS metagenome assembly MEHZ01 (sample SAMN05514161, study PRJNA337945) | marine metagenome | isolation source: marine surface water | place: Arctic Ocean | collected 2007-12-13
GCTTTACAACTCTCATCATATAATGGCTCGCCTCCTCTTAACGCAACCCATTGTAGGTTACGAAAGTAGTCTGGATCAGCAAACAAGTTATCAAGGAAAGACATGTCTTCAACTCCGTGATATCCTATCTGTGCTTTTTCCCAATACTCAGGATTCTCTTTATTCAACTTCTTACCATCTTTAGTCCAACCTGTACTAACAAATGGGTTACAGTGTATGCAAGCTAAATTACATTTATTACTAATAGTAAAGTCTAAGTAACGAATGTCTGGCTTACTGTTAGCTGTATTTTTAATACTGCCTCGTTTAACATCAGTGTCTAGTTTGTCCCAAAAATACATTCTACGACTTTTGCCACTTTGTTCTTTTTTAGTACATGCTAAACATGCAGGTGGTATTACTCGGTCTGCATGTGATTTACGTAATGCTATTGCTTCTTCACTATTTAATATTTCTGGCAGTGTTTGTCTTGTAATATTTCCAAACTTACCATTATATATAATATCAGGAAGCACTGCTCCGCCCCACTTAATCGTTAGAGCATTCCAAGGTGCCAAGCACGTTGGATATCTTGTATCTTCCAACATTGGGTTTTTATACATTACTTACATACTCCACAAGTATCTCTACATATCTTCCACGATGCATTGTCTACTGCATTCGATACAGTAGATGTAAACCATTCGTTATATAGTACTTCAGTCAGACTATATTTGTGCAAGTTATTAGACTTCCTAGCTTCTATTATACTATTATCTGCACTAATTGTCAATATATGTTTATGTAAAGGTATCCCTAATAAACTTAAATGACAACAAGGCCATACAACACCCCAAGGGTCTATTTGTACTTCTTGATCTTTATACCAAGGACACTTACTATCCTCTGCAAATTCATACAGTTTACTAAACTGCTCGTTAATTTGACCGTATACACTTGCGTCACGCATATCGCTATTATTCCAGCCTTGGTCAAATCTTGTTTGTTGTTTGTACTGGTCAACTTCTCCGGCATGCATTACATAGTCTTCAGTATCAGTTTTTATATGCATGTTGTTACTGTGGCTACGTCTTGCTACAAATGTTCTGCATTTTGTTTCTTTTGCTAATTCTTTTACATCATCAATCTGATGTTGATTATGTTTAAATACAGTCATCATCATACATGCATTGCCTTGAGCACTTGTAAAATGTTTTATGTTTTCTATTAGTTTAGAGAATATAGTTTTTCTACGATATAACTTATGTGTATCTTCTAATCCATCAACTGCAAAGTCAACTTTAGAATTTGGAAACTGTCTGGATACTTTAGCAAGGTCTAACCAAAATTGCTTGTTTCGCATGCTTCCATTTGTTGCTATATATAATGAAGATTCTGGGTGATGGTAATTCCATATTTCTAGCATCTCAATCAAATCAGGATGCATCATAGGATCACCCCAATTGCCATTTAATGTTAATTTAGTTATATACCAACCATGTGTATCAGTTGATGCTAAACGCTTCCAAAGGTCAAGACTAAAATGATCTAAACTTAATTCAGGCTCTGTTATGCCGCCATCTTGATTACGTACACATGCTCCACATGCCGCATTACAATGACTTGTTATGTCTATTTGTAGATTGTGTACTTGTCGAGCCCAATGCATTTAAATATAATCCTCGCATTCACCCTCTCTTACAATATCACTTGTTAAACAATGTATTCCACCGTCCCAAAAATACTGATGTCTAAAGTTCCAGTAAATTGGTTCAATGCCATGTGCTTCCATTTCTGCAAATGCAGCTTCATTCTTACCTGTACAAATAACTGTATTCTCGTCTAATGATAATACGTTAACATCAAACACGCTTTCGTCTGGACAGCCTACCCAATGACTTAACCATTTGCTTACATAGTCTTTGTGAAATCGTTGCTTACGAGTTTGTTGAAAATCTTCGGGCATATCAAATTCATCTGCTACTTCAATAATAGTCCAATGTTTCATTTCTTCTGGAACCCAATTCTTATTCCATGTCATTAGTACGCCAGGTTTTAGTAGAGCAATTTTCCCGTCGATATGTCCTCCTACTGGAATGTCCAAAAATTGTGTATCTGGATATCGCAACTTTATTTCACGTTGAATCCATTCACGGCCCAGTGCCGTACCTCTGCCACGTTTATTGTCTCCCTCATAGGGTTGGCTAAACAAAATGTGGCGTCCGCATTTTATCATGTTAGCCGCATGATAAAGTACTCGACGGTTCTCAACAAAGTGGTCATACTTTTTACCACTTTCTACTAGTACACCTGGCATACTAACCCAATCTGCACCTTCACTAAACCATTTACTACAATGGTCGTAATAGGCCAGATTCTCAAAGTAGCGATTATCGCTACCTGTAAACAGTTCAAAAATTGTATGACCGTATGGCATCAATGTGTCCCTTGGCATAAGTGGGTGGTTTGGAAACCCACAATGCATCCATGGTAATTGAATCTGCTCTTCACCTGTGATTGTAAATATATTCTTTGGACGCACCACTTCGATGCCTTTGTCCGTTAATATCCCCGACAGCACTTCAATGTCCTCTGCTGTTTCTGTGAAAATCTGTCGCATTACACGACGAGTTTCTTCGTCCTTATGCCAATCAAATGTTTCAGGTGGAAATGGAGCACCAAGCATTACTTTTCGTAATGGTTGAAACTCGCTCCATGCGTTTACTGGTTTATTCATGTTTATCCTTGTTTAATGTTTTTTGAATGAAATTTGTTCCTGTGCGATGTTTGTCCGGTCCTATTTCACCTGCTCTACCACATATGTTTTTACAAATTGAAAAAGGTGTAGTTGTGTTCCAACTCTCTTCAATGCGTTGATATTCTCTGCTAGTATTTATTTGATCTATACTACGTCCACTTGTGATGTGGATATTTTTTACAGATTCTCCTAAGAACAACGATAGTTTATCCATAGCATGTTGACTATTCATATGACAGCATGGAACAACATACCCATCAAATCTCATAGACATTGCTTCTGAAATAGCATTTGGTCCTGTTACTTTGCATTTAGGATATATCATTTAATATCTCTTGCCATGTTGCACTTTTTAATAACATATGATCTGGAGTTCTACTATCACCAATCATTGGTTGAAATTTATCAAATCCCAACTCTTCAGCTAATTGTTTAGCTTTGCCTACTTGATGATAATTATGTTCAAACACTACATATCTCCACCATAAACTACCATTCCAATTTTCTCTGACAGTTTTTATTCCTGTCATAATACTACTCCATTTTGCATTGACTCTATATATGTGATTAGTATCTTCTAATCCATCAATGCTAAATTGTAGCCAATCTTGATTTCTTAATAAACTAGAAAACTGTTTCCACCACTTTTCATTACGTCCACTACCATTAGTTGAAATAATTACTCTGGGTCTAAATTCTAAAGTATTAATATATTCCAATTGCTCCGTCATTGTACCACTGTATATTGGATCACTAAGGGCGCCATTATAAGTAACACATCTAATTTTATTTCTAGGATGTAACAATGCTTGTAAGTATTCAAGTTTTAAATCTGTTATATCCCAATTACGATTTCCAGTCGCCATGTCTATTGTTCTTGAGCAACCTGGGCATAATAAATTACACCTAGTACTAGCATCAATATTAAATCTTCTGCCAACTTGCATAAAATTTATGTTTAACCCAGCATATGTCATCCTGCTAAGCCTGCTATGTCATCTAATAATACGTTGTCTAACTGTTGAATTCGTTGCTTCATAGACCATTCTGGGTGTACTAAGCTATCGTCTAATATATCACATTCAAAGCATTGTAGCTTTGTTCCAAATACAATTTGATGTGTTATCCATTGTGCATTAAAGAACCAAATATCACCTGGATCAAATGTTATATAATGTAGTGGGTGGTGAAACTGATCCCATTGCCTGTCATTCCATACACAACGGTCTCGCATTTCAGTAATAAATTTATGTGTATCGTTCTTGTCTATGTTGTCTAAATTAAATTCTTTCTTATAACTTTTGTATAGTTGTGCTAAGGTAGGACCAAATGATAATACCCTAGGACGTTTTTTATCTAGCTGTACAAACATACGCATCTGCTGTTCGTTGCCTGTATGCTGTTCGTCTAATTCATCTAAGTGTAATTTATTTTCTACTAATGTATTATATCTATGACTAAGTATAAGCTCTGAAGTTTTATAGTGTGGGAACATATTGTTAAACGATTCTGTCCATGCTTTGCTTGATTGCTTGTGTTTTTTATGAAACAGGTCTATTGTTTCATCGTTCCAATTACGTTCAAGTATGAGCCGTTTACGAGCTTTAATATGACTGTTGTACCACGGCATAATCCATTTGTTATCTGGAATAGTCCAGTCATCTAGGTTGTCGTAGTAATCGTAATCAAGTCCTTCTATTTTATAATTCTTAATAACAACAGGCCAACCACTTTCAAATGCTTCATACAATTTGTAGTTGTCATATACGTCTACTTCGTTTGCATCAAACACATGTACTTTAAAGTCGTTGTTTGCTGTAATATCTTTAGCTATACGTGTCATTTTATTTCCTTCTTAATTCGTTATTACCCCATACTTTACCAAAGTCTAAACCTTCTGTACGATCTGGAAAGTAATCTTCCATTTCGCCTTCACGGTATAAATCAACTGTAGCACAATGTAAGCCACCATCCCAAAAGAATCTGTGTCGCATAGGGCAAGTAATTACATCTACTCCATGCTTGGATAATTGTCCTTCTAATGCCGCACTAGGTCCACTTGCAACTACTGTGTTTTGATTTATGCTTAGACAGTTAACATCAAAGTTAGTTTCAAAACAGCTACCAACACTTGGATGCATATATAAATCAATAAATTTATTTAATGCTACGTTGTGTTCTTCGCCTGCAATCCAATAATCTGCTACAGGTTTTAATTTAGATCCACGCCACTTGTCTTTTTCTGATATGCGGAATTCATTCCATGCTGATGTATGATCGTTGTGAGCTCTTTGTACTTTAATTACATCCCAACCTGGAAACGTTTCTTCATACTTGTTTACATTTACATGACTTAGAATAAGTCCTGGTTTAATAAGTGCCATTACTGCATCAGTATGACCACCCATTGTAGTAGTATTTATCCTAAATTTATAACCAAATTTCTCGTTAAAACGTGCTACCCAGTTTTCAGCTAATTGTTTAGTAGGTCCATTAAAGTCGTGTATGTCAATAATAATATCTTTACCAGCTCTCATAACACTAGGCCAACTCATTGTAAAGCCGGGCTTACCCACTGCATCAAATATGTTTAGTTCTTGTTCAATATCTGCAATGTCAATTAAATCATCACACCCAGCCCAAGGTGCATGTTGGTCAAATATATTATGCTTATCTTCTCTAGTTCCGTGAAATATTCTATGTACAGGGTTTGTAGTTCCAGTAATCATATGTTCACCAAAAATTATTTGATCATCTCTTGGTGCATTAAATGGTTTTGGAATATACCCATGCGTATCTATAAATTCTGCTACACTGTTAAATCTTTGATCTTTTACTACACATGCTTCTGGCATTCTATATACTTCTATGCCGTACTCACTTGCAAGTGTATTAGCAAAGTAATCTAAATCTTCCCTTGTTTCTTCATTTACTTTAGTCATAGCATCAGCTACTTTTTGATCAGGAAAGTCTTCAAAAAAGCCCTTAGGTAATGTACTACCTATTAATACTTTCTTTAAAGGATCCCAACTATTATAACTTTTAAATCCAAATTTCTTCATTAGAAACTAATTCTCCATTTACATACCCAAGGTAGTTCCTCGGGTGACATTATCTCAGATGTCTTTTTTAATTCTTTCAAACTCGGGCGACACTTTAGTAACCAAGTGTCCTCTGAATCTGTCGTAGTTCTCGGTGACTTTGACATACTGTTGCATGATGTTAGCATCATACTTGTGCTCACTATCAAGACTAAAATTAACCACTTCCATAAGTGGTTCTTCATATTGCTCAAAGTGAGGACTGTTGCCAATAGACTTAAGAAATTCCAAAATTTGTTCACGTTGTTGTTCTTTCAGCCATTCAGGTGCATGTGCCATACTGTAGTAAGCTGGTTCCACTAACTGATTGGTACTCATTCCAATGCCTCTATTACTAGTCATCTGGTAATCATGCATAAACTTCCAAAATGGAACTATGTGCAATGCATTGGTTAATTGATTTACTGTAGTAACACGTACCTTAATACGTTTACCAGGTTTAGTATCAGCAAACTGTACTAGCTTGTCAAAATTCTTCCAAACACTTGCCCATTTACTAGGTGGACGCATATAGTCATTCATGTCACCCATTCCTTCTAGTGAACAGTTAACAATAACTTTCTCAAATTTAGCTAATTGGTCTAGCCATTTGTCTTGCATGTTTGTAATATTAGTGTAGAAGCTAAGTTCAATATGCTCGGCGTGCCCGGACTCTGTTGCAATGTCTAGTAGCTTAAACATATCCTGAGCTACTGTGGGTTCTCCGCCTATTAATTTGATTTTGCGAGCATAAGGTAACATAGCTTTAAAGTCTGCCCAGTCTATTCCAGGTTGCAGTAATGCTTCTTTTTTATTTGCAATCTGCCCTTCCCAATCTGGATGGTCAGCTCCTAGTCCACGCTTAATCATCGCGGCACGTTCTACGCTTACTAAGTGTGATGCTTCTTTGTTACACATTTGGCATTGTAAGTTACATAAGTTACCTAGTCTAAAGTCAAACTGTAAGGGTTGATCAACTTCCCAATTGTTTGCACTTGCATCTGCTACAATATCATCTATAACATCTGCCCATACCTTGTTTTCCCATTGACGTGAACTCATTATTCCATTACGTTCTAAGTGATGACATTCTACACACTCGGGTAGTTTCTCACCAGCTGTCATTCGACGTCTTACGTCTTTAACATAGTCGTGATTCCATGTTCCATTAATACCTAGTTCTTCTTGATTAACAAGGTCCTTGGGTTCTTTGGCCATACAACATAATCTATAACGTCCTCCGTTATAGGTGCTGTACTGTACAAAAGGTAATGAACAAAATCCACTCATATTATGTCATTGCTAAAAAAGCATCTGCTCCTTTGTGTTGATTCTCTGCCCAAGTATTTGGTGCATCTTCATCAGCTAAATCACTAATGTACTTGTAGCATACAAAGTTCTTTTGAAAGTGATGGCATACTTTTGCAATTCCGTATGCTTCCATGTCTACACAATCACTTTCTAATTCTGGTTGTGCTTTTACAAAGTTATCTCCAGAGCTTACAGAGTATGCACTATTTGATATTTTAATATCTCCAGCAAATCCTGATGTATCAAATGGAGTTACACCTAACTCTGCTTGTGGTCTCGCATCCATATCACGTTGGCGTATGTTACCTATATGCAGTAACTGGCCAGCTAATTCTTTATTAAATCCACCTGCTGTTCCATAATTAATTACAGTGTCACAGTCATGTTGTATGCAAGCCATTGTAGCCCACATTGTTGCGTTTACTTTGCCCACACCTGTATACCATACTTTGTATTCTGCAGGGTCTAAATTATGCTCTGGCAGTTCTGCTTTTAATGCCACTAATATATACTTCATTTATTTTTCCTCTATATCTAAATTTGATAAATCTTCGTTAAAGTGTTTCCATTGTTTACTCATACTATGCTTTTTCATCATAAGTTCTTTTGTTAAATGCTTATCTAAATTGCCTTCTTCATCAATATGATATCTAGCTACGTCGAGTATCCTAGCAAATTTATCATTGCCTAGGCTAGATGGATTGCTGTCTTCCCATGCATTCCATTTTGATTTAATTCTATCTTTAGTTTCTTTACTTAAATTCCTAAAGTCTATATATGTATTTACATCTGTATTAAAGATTGGATTAACATTAAACCAATCTAAATCACAATGTCCTATTTTATTATATAACCAATCAGCTATATCTGTTATTTGCCATACATTTAATGCAGTCATAACAGTATTACTAGAAAAAGTAATATCAACTTCTTTTGTTAGTTCTACATATTTGTCTACAGTATCTTCAATGTCTTGCCATTTATATTTTCCTGGTCGTTGTAGTGTTGCATTTTCTCCTATGCCGTCTAAACTGAAGATAATTTTTACATTTTTTATTTGTTTCCAACAATCAATAACACGTTGACTAGGAAAGTGACTTGCATTAGTATGATATTCAATTTTTAATTTGCTTGGGTTGTTGTTTAATTCTATAACTTTTTCTAACAAAGAATCATGTTTATGTTCTAACATTGGCTCGCCGCCAACAAATTTTAAATATAATAATTCTGATAAATCATCATCAATGTTATCATTTGATTCATGAAATCCTTTTGGTATTTTTTCTTTAGGACGATGAATACTAAAAATTGTACTGCTTGCTTTTTCATGACACATAATGCAGGCCATGTTACATAAACTGCTTATTCCTGTTTCTAAATATCGTATTTTAGCTGGTGTAATAGTAGTAGATCTTGTTTTGATTTTGAGATCAATTTGTACTCTTGGAAGACTCTCACGCACTACATTCAATCCTGCATCTTCTTGTGCTAAAGAAGTGTCTTCAAGTTTCCAACAGTTTTTACATCCAACAGGACGTTTTCCTTCTGTCATTTGTTTTCGTATACTAGTAAAGTAATTACTTTCTCTTGCAGATTTTAACCCATCACGTATATGTGGAATGTTTGTGTCGCCATCTGTATGAGGCCCCATATATCTGCAACATGGAAACACTTGTCCTGATGGTCCTATTGCAGCACCCGCCCAGACATATGCACAATAACTTTGTGTTGGAAGTTCTTCTAATTTTTGTCTAATAGTTTTAGGTGGATCGATCATATGCTTAGTTCTTCATACCCCATAATTCTTCAAATTCATCTCTGCAATAAATCATTCTTTCATTATTGCCCCATAGTCTTTTAAAGTAACTATCGTACATTTTTTTGATATCTTCGTTTGTATATTCTGTTGGAATCAGATGTCCTTTAACACAGTAAAATAAAAAGTTTACTTCTTTCCAGGATACATCAGGTATTATATTACTATAACTTTTCATCTGGCTCATCGAGCAAGTATGCCATATCAGCAAATGTAGCACGAAAGTCTGTACCTCGTAATTCATCTAACTTGTTAATGTACTCACGGAACTCTGGTAAACGTTGACTCCAATCTTCACTACGGGCAAAGCTAATCATACCACGTAAACGTTTAATACCGTAACTAGCATCTTCCCATTTTTGATAATCTACTTTACCTTTGTGCCAACTTGGAATACCTAGTTCCCAATTCTCTTTCCACCATTCAATAAATTCTTCATACTTAGCTTCAGTTTTATCCAAAAATTCATCTGGTAAAATCTTAACATTCAAATGTCCTGGCCAGTATACAAAGTGATAGTTAATACCACCTGCACCAAATGGCCACATGTTTGTTTTCTTTAGTCCGCTTTCCTGAAGTTTCCATTTAAGGAAGTCTGGAATGTAATGAATATTAAGTGCATTAACTGCACATGCGATTGTAATTTCTACGTTGTTAGATGTTTTTTGATCTAGTCTTTCAAACATTTTAAGTTGATGTGACCATTCGCTTGGGTAACGAATATAGTCATTCATATCACCAATGCTATCAATACTATAATGGAAACGTACTTTTTGAAAATGTGTCCATAGCTCTAGTAAACGATCTGGTAGTTCAATACCATTACTATTATAACGCACTTCAATTTGATGTGCGTATCCCATCTCAATAACTTTAGATAGGATTGAATAATGTTCTTCAATAACAGTTGATTCGCCACCTGCAAAGTATAGTTGTCTAATGAAAGGAATTTGTGCATAAAACTGCTCCCAAAATACAGGATTGTTTTTGTGCCAGTTATAGTTTGCACCAAAGGTTTTACCTTTGCTTTCCCATGTCATTGTTTCTTTTAAAGATTCATTTGTAATTTGTGGATATAGTTTGTTCCAATCTTTTACCCAGCCTGAACTATCATGTGGGCTACACATAACACACCCCAACTGACATTTCGTGCCCATACGGATATCAATATAACGTAATTTAGAGTCAGTGCTTCCATCTTCATATGTTTCCTTAACTAATTGATCTACATCAATGCCATCTTTCATCCAATAGTCTGTTTCCCACTGACGCTTAGAACGATGTCCTGCCGCTTCTTCTTTGTAACACTTCAAACAACTAGCAGGTTGTTCTCCTGCTAACATTTGTTGACGCACACCTCGCATATAACTATTGTTCCATGCACTACTTAAATCACTGTTGTTTAAGTTAGCTGGTTTACCATCATCTGTTTTTACAATTCCTACTCGCCCGCCGTGTACTTTATCGTTTGTTGCACCAACGCTTGAAGCGTTTGCTGTACAACATACTCGCATACTTCCGTCAGGTCGTGTGCTTAAATGTATCCACGGTAAAATACAAAATGTATCTGAAGGTAACTTTGTGTCTGCCATATTTTTATCCTTTAAATTTTATAAGTTGTCTCTGCATTACCTGCTCTCACAATATCCCATGTGGCTGATGTTGCAGTTCCTGTTAGTTGTAGGCATGGACGTTTCGTCCAACTGCCGTTCCATGTTAAGTGTGGTAACGTACTCCATTCCCATGTAAAAGCAGTGCCTGCTTTCCATTGAGTGTATACTTTGTTACCAAACTGAATTATTTGACCTGGTTCCCAATCTTCCATCGTAATTAAAAAACGTATCTTATCATCATTTGCGTAATTAAATTCCGGATTGTCTAAAACACGTTCCTTACGTGGGTTGCCTGGTAAATTATCAATGTGCCACATAAGCTGATCGTTTGGATATTGATCGTTAAACTTACATGTCAATTTCTTACTCATATCAAATTGAAGGTGTTCTACAATCTTTGTAAACTGTGGAAACTCTCCCTGGTATTTATCAAAATTAATCTTGCGAAACATCATAGCAGACGGAATACCATCTTTGTTTTCTTTATCTTCTTCTATGTGATTTTCGCTTTTTTTATTAGCGGCATGTTCATACCGTTGTGTGTTATACTGTTGCTCGTCCATTACTTTAGATCTTGCATGTATAATCTCATCAGCCCAGTCACCCTGAAAGACGCCAATACTCTTAGAGTATTCGCCTTCTTTGTCTACTTTGAATTTGTCAAAATGATATGGTGTTTTAAATGGGGCTGTCATCAAGTTTCTCCGGTATTGTTGCTGATGCAATATATACATCTTTATGCTTATCAATATTTATCATCTCATATTGCATAGCTACATCAATATCGTACCCATTCCAATGTTTAAATTCTGATACATTATAAGGGTTAAACTTTAGGTCTTTACGGAATGCAAAGTCTGTAATTTTTGCACTCTCTTTCCATAATAAATCACGCATAGTGTTATAATCAGTGTAGCCCGGTCTATAGTCAGGAAAATGTCCATCACTAAAGTCCATAACTTCACTCCACCATGCGAATGATTTTTGGGGCTCACGGTAAATTAATATTATCTTATCACCTGGAAAGTTATTCCATATGTAATCTAGATTAAATTTACGTGCTAAAAAATGATTCTTAATAACACGATAACCTTCGCCATTAAATACCTTATGAATGTCTGTCTCTAACTTTTCTTTTGTTAAGTAGTTAAAGTCAGTCCAGTCTTCTCCACATCCCATACCCGGTCCCCAATAAGAGCCGCGGTGTCCGTTATTTGTGTCCGAAGGGTTATATGCTCTGTGGTACATTGTTCGTTCGTCAGTTTCATCTGACCGATCACAATGCAAAATAGAGCGAATTTGAATATCAATTCCGCTCCATCGACTTCCTGGTATTCCACATACCCATATGTTACTGTTATTTGTCAAAGTGCTTTCCTAGAAAACCTGTGACTCCTCGTAAGACATCGGATTTAATTGCTTCATAATCAAGCTTCAAACTGATATTAGACATATTGTCAACAGACAATGCTGTTATGATTTCATCTGCTGTTTTATTTTTAATCATCAGTAAATCATCTTTTGTCAGTGTGAGTCTCTCACCAGTACCTAGTTCGACCAATATTTCTCTGATATACTCAGCAGGAACATGGTCCATAGATACCTGGTCAAAGATCAGATCAAACGATCTGTCTTTCCGTTCAATAGGCATTCTTGCTTTCCTTAAATGATATTAAATATTAAAGAGCTGTCTCTTTAGTATCTGCTTTAGTAGCCTTTGTAGAAACTGGCTTCTTTGGTCCTGGCTTTAATCCTGGTACCATATCATATGCCTGTTGCTTTAACGATTTTGCTTCTGCTTCAAAACCTTTAGCTTGAGCTAGTAAGTTTTTAGCCATTGCAGTTTCGTCCAATGTGCCATCAGCGGTTGCCTGCATAGCTGGAACTGGTTGTGTAGCGCCTGATTCTGCTGGCATAGTGCCTTCGTTAATAGCTGTTCTACGTTGTGCTGGTGTCATTGCATCTGTTGATGCATCTTTTGTTGCCATCATTACTTCGTCACTTGGCGGAGCTACTACTGGCGTTTTATCTTCAGCACGTACAATGTCATTAATCTCAGATAGCTTTACAGCTACTTCTGCATTAGGTGTCATCATAACGTTAGATGTTGGTTGCTTCATAAGTCTACCAGTTTTGTGTAAACTTTGCAACATGTTTGTACCATCTGTTAAAACAGTACGTTCAGCGTATTCGTAGAAGTTAGTACTAGCTTGTGAGCCTGGTGACTCTACTGCATTTAATACATTGTCTTGCATCCAATCTGGAAGTGCATCTGTATCAACTACTAAACAACTGTTAGCATCGTCGGGTAATTCTCTGAATACCACAACTACTCTTTTTTGCGTATTAGCCAATTGGCCTACGTGTTTCATATTTCTCATAATTACTCCTTTGGAGCCTCAGCTTCTTCGGCTGGTGCTTCTGTTGTTGTTGCCGTGTCCGGCGTGTTAGCTTTAATAAATGTTACCATCTTTTCAAAGCATTTTCCTACTTGTGCTGCTTCTGCCGCTTTAAAAGCGCCACGTTGCATACCCAAGTCGATAATGTTAGCCGCTAAAACAATGTCCTGGATTGATAGTTCCGGTGCATCTACGTTTGTTGCGGGTACTACTTTAGTGTCTTCAGTCATTTAAGTATCTCCTATTTTTATATTTAATTAACTACTATGTTTATTTATGCCGCTTCGTGAGCAGTGTTTGCTAACTTGCTAACATAAAGATTCTTATTGAACTGGTCAATATCTGATTGAAATTCAAACCATAGTTGATATATCTGCTTAGACTTATCTAACGGTCTAATGTGATATAAGCCTGGAATGTCTTCCATAAGCCCAGTCCAGTCTACATCATTATTATTAGTTACAACAACAATGCGATTTCGCATCATCTGTAACAATAATTCTGTACCTGCTAATAAACCCAGGTCAGTTTCACTTAGGCTTCCGCCATTGTTTACTACTTTAATTTTATTCTTTTGTTCTTTCATTTACGCCGCCTCATAATGTACTGTTACACCAAATGGCGCTTCGATACGTTTCTGTTTATCACTATGGATACAAAATAATGTATCACAGTAATCTGGGTTACCCCATGAACCCCATGGGTATCCATCCGTGAATACTACCAACTGGTCCGGTTCGATTTGATACTGCTCTAAGTAGTTAAATATTACTTCAAAGTCAGTGCCGCCTCCACCTTTTAATTCATAGTCTTCCATTGTTCGTCCATCATCACTTGTGAACGTTTCTGCTTGATACACGCCTGTATCGAATTGGAAAATATGTACAACGTATTGACTGTATTGATCCATAATGCCTTGTACTTCACTTAGGAAGTCACGTAACATTGCTTGGCTAATACTGCCTGATGTATCAAGTCCAACTGCTATGTTTAACATCTCATCTCTATCCATGCCTGGAAAGATAACTTCTCCTGAACGTTTACTAGGACGCATAAATGTAAAGTCTGCTTTTATTGAGCTTTCAATATTAGTAGCTAGTACATCTCGCCAATCCATTTTAGGAGCAATAAGCTCGTTAATCAATCGCTTAACAGAATCCGGTACACCTTGTCCTGCACTCTGAGCCGCTTGTATTGTAGCTTGTTTAATCTCGTCTGCAAGTCCTTTACGTTCTTCTTCTGACATTGGCTTAGCATTTGGATCTTGTATTGAATTGCCTTCTCCATCTACACCTTCTTCTAAATGCACATCCATGCTCTTAGCATCTTTACGATTTGTAAACAAGTCATCATATATCTCAAAACTATTCCAACCACTGTATTTCCAATCTAGGCATATCTTTCCGCCGCCTAGTTTATCTTCTGAAATTGGTTCACCAATACTTTGTTCTACTAGTGTCATATTAATGTTATAATCAGCTGCCGCATTGTATAACTGAGCTTCTCGTTCGCCTCGCATTTGCATGTGATCAAACACACAATGCAGTACTTCGTGCCCAACTAAAAAATCTAGCATAGGATCTGTAAGACTATCTACAAAATCTCGGTTAAACATAAACCTACGACCATCTGTTGCCGCTGTAGGAATCCAGTCACTTGCATCTTCGATTTTTAAACGTACTGCTAGTTGTCCAAAGAAAGGCTTAGTTAAAAGTAGTCTAACTCTAGACTGCGTAATACGTTCTTCTGCTGTTTTTAACATTAATACAACTCCTAATTTCTAACTATTATATACATTATACGATAAACAATACCTATTGTCAACCACTAAATCCTAGCTTAAATAGGAAGGCATTTTCCTTATCTTTAAACACAAAGTTATGTGAATCTTCAGGATTAGCCCATTTGTTTATATTAAAGTCTTGATGATAAAGATTCATTTTACACCATCTTGTAGCTTTTTTTAAGTTTTCGGGTTGTACTTTTACTGTTTCTGGTTCTGCGTTGTGCCATTTAAGCCTATAATCAAATACATCTAGTGGAGTCCAATCCTTGCAGTCTAATCCGTATAATCTAATATTAGTCCTTTGGCTTGGAGTGTAAAGAGAGAGATCAATTGTCTCTCCCTCTTTTAGCTTAGGCGTCAAGTACGAGTCGACCATAACGTCCAAAGTACTCATCAAAGCGTTCAATTTTCTTTTGCTTAGGCACTAGCTTGTATTGTTGCATTGCAATACGTGATGCCATAACAACCATTTCAGTTTCCATTGTGTCCATCATAAACCCAATAAAGTTTGAGAAGCTCTTGTGGTACTTTTCCATCTCTTTAGAATCTGCACCAGCTTTCTCACCATTAATGTGTCGATCACGTAGCTCGTAGCATAAGCTAGTTGCCATTGCATACATTGCTGACACTTCGTTAGTTTTGATAGTTTTAACTTTACCATCAAGTACATCTTCTGGAATAGGAAGGTCACCTGCAATCTTACGGTGTGCCATAAACTTAACAGCAATTCCTTCACCAACACAACCTGCTACTAAGTCTGTTTGCAACGAGTCACTTAGATCATCTGCATCTTCAATTAGTTCTGAAGTAAATGTCCATGCTCGAGGAGTAGCAAATCCACGTGAACTTGATTGTGGATCAAAGTTATAAAGATCACCTTTAGCAAATGAAAGGTAGCCAACAACGTCTGCATCTACTTCATTCATTACAGCCCAATTCAACCAATCTTGGAAATCTACACGTAGTTCAAAGTGTACAAAACGATTCTCAAGTGGCTTAGGCATACGGTATGTAACACCTTTATCTGTCTCACGATTACCTGCGGCAATCATTACAACGTTATCTGGAAGTACATACTGTCCAATACGTCGATTAAGAATTAACTGATAACCTGCGGCTTGCACACTTGGTGCGGCAGAGTTCATCTCATCTAGGAATACAATTACTGTATCATACTTTGCGGCTAGTTCTGCACTTGGCAAGTCTGCTGGTGGCAACCATTGCATAACGCCAGTTTCCATATTAGGAACAGGGTACCCACGTAAGTCTGTAGGCTCAAATAATGCAAGACGCATGTCAATAACTAATGCGTTACCTAACGCACCTGAATCACCAATAGTTTGAACTAGTTCTGATTTACCAATTCCTGGAGGACCCCATAAAAACACAGGACGCTTCTTTTTAAATGCACGTGTAATAAGTGTAGTAGCCTCACTAATTTTTACAGTACGTGCTTCTGACATTCCAGTTTTCATATTTTTGCTTCCTTCTTCTAAGTTTAAATTCTGTTGTTTCTTCTTTGGCATATAATACTATTGTAAGGTATCTTGGTTAATAAGTCAACCTTTATTTGTTATTTACTAGAGTTAATACATAAGCACCTAAACCCATTGATGCTAATCCCATTATTACTATTGTTAACATTTCGCTCATTGTGTTAGCAGTTTCAATACACTTACCATCACAATCATTTGCAGAACCTGCCATAGCCATTAAACCTATTACTATTAACAATCCGCCTACTGTGTTTAAAAACTTATCCATTTAGTAACTCCGTTCTTTATTGTTTATAGTACTATTATAGCAAGAACTCTTGGTATTGTCAACCATTGAATGCCAGAAAAAACCCTTATATTACAAGGGTTTTAAAAATAATTTATAAATAATTTGATAATTTTTTAACAAATAGCTCTTTTTCTGTGTAAAGATCGCTATCTATCCACATGTGACGTGGATCTGCACTTCTAATTCGTGTAGCTACTTGGTAGTATGTACCAAAGTATACAAGTGTACCGCTTGTCATACGTTTTGGAAACCAAGTAAATAACTTAATTGGCTTATGTTTACTTGTTAATAAATTATAACGTGAATTGGGCTTCATTTAGCTCGTAAATTTAGTGTTTTTATTAACTGAGTTCGATCCATTTCTCTTAGAGCAATTTTCTTAGTCATTACTTCACCATCACGTTTAAATTCTACAGTCCATATATCACCTGGAAATGCATAGATTGTTTCTCGCATTACATAAAAACTTGACATGGCATCTACACCATTGACTTTTAATATAATATCACCTTGTAAAAAACCTGCAAGTTCACCTACTGTGCTAACTTCCGTTAGATCAGCACCAAGTGCAATTTCTGGATAGTTAATGTATGCAAACCGTCTATCTTTTCTAGGCAGATCTTGTACATCTTCAAACTTTAATGTACCTAGCATAAATGGAAATTCAGCATATGGAACGTAGCCTTTTGCAATGTATCTTGGGCTTAATATATAATCAATTGATCGCTTTGCTTGCTTAACAGGTATTGCCATTCCAATTCCATCCCAACCTGGAATTTGTCTACCTGGACTGTAAATGCTTTGAGCTATGCCAACTACCTTACCTTCAAGATCTATAACTGGTCCGCCACTGTTACCTTGGTTAATAACTGCATCAACTTGTAGCATTAATGAATAAGGTCTTGAACCATATCTATCTTTGTAAACAACATGTCCTTGTGTACTTGTCCATGGCATACTCATACCATGTCCTATAACAACAACAGGGTCGCCTACAGCTATTGACTCTTGTGTAGCCCATTCTAGTGCTTTCCAATCTTCATTGTCTAGCTTAAATATTTTAAGAACTGCTACGTCTGCTACTTGGTCGTGTCCTATAACTTCAACTTCGTATGGCCACATTTCTGTAGCTGTTCCAATTGATATTTTAAATGCTTTATCTTTTATCCAACCATCTATAACGTGATGATTTGTTGCAATTAATGCATACTCGTCTGTAACTTCTATAAAAAATCCTGTGCCTCTACCAGCCATAGTCTTGTTAGCTACTTGATCGTCTGATTTGACTGTTACTATTACAACTGATCCATACGAATCATATATAACTCGTTTACCTTTACGTTCAGCATCAAAGTTTTTTCCATTAAATAGAAATCCGTTAATCTCATATAATGTTTCGCCAATGGTTTCGTTAATGTCATAGGCATAGTTAATACCATTATGTAGCTGTTGCTGAATAGGTCTCAAGTATGAGTTAATTGTAGTACTGAGTAGTACTGCAACTGTAATGATTGTAATAGTTTTTACTTTTGAAATACAAAAGAATTTGTAGCTCGAGCTTGTTATTTTTTTAAATAGTGCTATCGAGTCTTTTAAAATACCGTTATCTAACATATAATTTTCTCTTCCTTAATGAGAGTCCTGTTAGATATAATGTCTCACCTGACTGGCTCTATAAGTATTTATCTTAAAACATATGTGTTAAACTAACGTGTTTAATCCTGACTTTGTCCACTCGCTATATAGTCTATTGCCCCACAACGGCTCTTCACCACCCTCGGGATGATCCCAAGAAATCTCATTAACTTCGCAATTGACTCGTTTAGCAATGTCATAAATGTATTCTTCAGACCAAGGAAAAAAGTCTACCCACTGTGCTTGTGCATTATCATGTGTAATGCCTGGATTACAACGCCAAAATATCTTACCGCCTGGTTTAACCAAATGTATTACATTTCCTATTTGACGTTCAATTTCTGTTGTGTCACCAAAATTGATACTACCTAATGCTAAAACAATATCAAACTCAGCTATATGATCTGGTGTATATTCATTAATACCAATTTTAAAATCAGACTTAGGATTGTATGGATCGATGCCAATTAGTTTATCACCAAAGTGTGGTTTGAACTCATTATCTCCACAGCCTACATCACATATTCGTTTTGGGTCAAGTGCAATAAGTTTGTCTAGTAGTTGTTGTCCAGTTTTACGTGTAGCCCACAGCGTTTGTTGAGACCAATAAGTACCTTCTAATTCTGCATTATCGTTAGGACCAAAGTAAGTAGCTAGTGTAACTTCGTCTAGCCAAAATTGCAGTCGCATAAATGACTTAAACATTTCTGGATACTTTTCAGCAAAGTCTGTTACAGTAATATTGTAACGCATTTTAATAAAATTAGCCAAGTCGGCTGTAATCTTTTTGTTAACTCTCATTTAAATCTCCTGCTAGTGGAAATATTTCAGCAATTACTTTTGCACATGCATGAGCGATTTCCATATGTTCTTTTTGTGTACCGTTAGCGCCACGTAATTCGATATAATGTACCCAACTACGTATACTGCCTTGCATGTATAAACGTGTCTTAGTAAGTCCTTCGGGTAATACTTTACGTGCTTGTTCTTTAGCAATGCCCTTTTCAATAGCATTGTCGTAAATGCTTTTAGCGGCTTCAGCAATAAACTTTTGTTGAGCATCCCACCATACTTGTAAATTAGTATCATTTGTAGAAATACTATTCTGTCTGTTCTTTGTATCTTGTAAACGTGCTTCACTGTATTCAAATAGTTCGCCTTGATCTGCTGGGTCAGCATAACGTTGACTGAACTCTTGGAACGCAAAGCTACGGTGTCGCACAATTTGATGTGCAATATCACGTGTAGTATTAATTTCTAGTGTAGCATTAACCATTTCCAATGGTGACCAATGGCTATGTTTAATTAAATATTTAATTAGTCTTTCACTTGTTTCATGATTAATCTGTGCTGTTGGGTTACTTACTTTTGCACAAAATGCAATTAGGTCTTGTAAATTTTCAAGTCCCTCTGCTTCAAATTCGTTGGTTGCCTTTGAAGAGCATACTAGTTTAACTGACATTATCTTTCCTCTTTATCTGTCTGAATTTTTAATTTTAGTGTTTTGCTTCCATAACCGTTCTCTTCGGTATCAAAGCTAAATTTACTTACACTTAGGTCTAAGTTGAATATTCCATTATCATCCATAATACGTATTTCGTCTACGTCATCAAATGTATTATCTTTTTCTAACATCTTATGTAGTTTTTTATATCCTGCTTGAACACCAACGTCATACATCTCAGGTCCAAACTTAAATATCTCATACATGGAATTCCTATACGTCTTCCTATGTGTTGTTTCTGCTTTAAGCATTGTACTAATAACTGCATAAAAAGCCTGTTGTTTATCGTCTAGGCTTAGCTTGTACCACCACTTTGCGTTTTCTTTTGGGTTAATTTTTAAAGGTTTTACTTTTATTTCTTCTGACATTTTTTCTAATTGTTTCACAAAGTGACTAAAGCTCTCTTCCATTGGTTATATTTTCTCATTAAGGTTAAAACTACATACATAGTATATTAGATTGAGCATGCTGTCAATGATTATTCCACTTTTTAATTAGTGGACTTAGATCTACACTAGTGTTGACTTTTACTGCTGATGCTTTTTTCTTATTTTTCTTAATAGCTACAGTGTACGCACCTGTATTTCTGCCTTTAGAAGCATGTTGACAATGCTTATTAGCATGTACCCAAGCAATTAGTTCTTCACCAATTTGCCCGTGTCCTGTGATAATTGTAGTTGATTTAATATTATTAAAGTAACAGTCTGCTACATGTTCGCTAAATGTCTTCCAAGCTTCATGTACTGTTTGTCCGTGTAAGTCTATTTGATTCATAGTTTCATAACAAATTCGCGGCCGCTAAAGTTAGCAACGTATATGTTCCGTTTTAAGTGATTAAAGTGTAAGGGGATTCCTTGTAGGTCTGTTCGTATCATATTATTGTGGTGTGAGATATATTGTACTTCAACTGTTTGATCGTTGTCTGTACAATGTACTTCTATTAATTCTGGGATTTCATATCCCTCTATTCTATTTGCCATCTAACCATCCTTGTGCTCCTGCAAACTTAGCTAAGAACGCATCACGCTCTGTATACAGGATTAGTTTATCCTTATCAATATAATAAG
>MEHZ011535636.1_pt1 | contig 20699 bp, 18 predicted proteins | sample 897221 | NCBI WGS metagenome assembly MEHZ01 (sample SAMN05514161, study PRJNA337945) | marine metagenome | isolation source: marine surface water | place: Arctic Ocean | collected 2007-12-13
ATTCAAGAACGAAGACATATAAAAAAAGGTGATAATGATGGTGTAGCAACCATGGGAGTAAAAGCTTCTAAGATTGCACTAGAACGAGCTAATATAAAGGCTCAAGATATCGATTTGATTCTTTTGGCAACTCTGAGTCCAGATTATTATTTCCCCGGATCTGGAGTATTGGTTCAAGATGCATTAGAAATTCCTGACTGTCCTGCAATGGATATTCGCATGCAATGTTCAGGGTTCGTTTATGCAATATCTACAGCAGATCAATTTATAAAAACCGGAATGTATAAAAATGTACTAGTAATCGGTTCGGAATATCATTCAGGTGGTTTGGACATGACCTCACGCGGTAGAAACGTTTCTGTTATTTTTGGTGATGGAGCTGGAGCTGTAGTTATGACTCGTACCGAAAACAATAAGGAAGGAATTCTTTCTTCACATTTACACTCTGAAGGAAAACATGCAAAAGAACTTTCTTTGATTGGTCCAAATACTGGAAGATGGGTTCCTGAGATTATTGCAGAAAACGATCCAGAGGATATTTCTTATTACCCTTACATGAATGGACAATTTGTTTTCAAAAATGCTATTGTTCGTTTTACTGAGGTAATTAATGAAGGATTGAAAAAAACGGGATGGTCTCCCAATGAAATTGGAATGTTGATTCCACATCAGGCAAATCTTAGAATTGCTCAATTTGTTCAAAAGAAATTTAATTTAAGTGATGATCAGGTATACAATAATATTCAACGTTACGGAAACACAACAGCAGCATCTATTCCAATTGCATTAACCGAAGCTTGGGAAGAAGGTAAAATTGTGCCAGGCACTAAAGTTGTTTTAGCGGCCTTTGGGAGTGGATTCACATGGGGTAGCGTCATGATTCAATGGTAAAATTCAAAACTCTTGTAATCGGAGCTAGTATAAATCCGGAGCGCTATTCGTATAAAGCTATCCACCTTCTTGTTAAACATAAAATTGAGGTAATTCCAATGGGTATAAAACCTGGATTAGTCGCCAACTTGTCTATTGTTTCTCGATTTATTGTTCAAAATAATATTCACACCATTACTTTATATTTAGAGGCTTCTAAGCAATACCTTTATTATGATTTTATTTTAAAAATTAATCCTAAAAGAGTACTTTTTAACCCAGGGACTGAAAACCCTGAATTAGCTAAATTATTAAACGAAAAAGATGTTCTTTGGGAAAATGCATGCACATTAGTTTTACTTTCTTCGAATCAGTACAAGACCTAAGAATGTAAAAAAGCCATTTAGAGGAAGTAATTCATATCCTAACTCATAACCGCCAAGGCTTACAGGGTCTAAATTTCCTAAAACACTAATTAGCGCTAAGGAAACAAAAATTACCAACCATACTTTTTTATCATTAATCTTATAAGTAGTAAGTATTCCAAACGCAAATAAGCCTAGTAGAGGTCCGTAAGTATATCCAGCTAGGGTTAATAATCCATCAATTACATTGCGATCAAGAATGTGTTTAAAAAGTATAACTACTAAAATAAGGAGGCCACTCATCGCTAAATGTGTTTTTTTTCTAATATTTTTTTGTTTTATTTCATCATACTTTTTAATATTGATAAAGTCAATACAAAAAGAAGTTGTAAGTGATGTAAGTGCACTATCTGCACTGCTGTATGCAGCTGCAATCAGTCCAAGTATAAAAGTAACAGCTATAGTGATTCCTAAATAACCATTTAAGGCTATTTCAGGAAAGAGAAGATCCGTTTTTTGACTTCCATCCATTAATGGTATTGCAATTCCTTTACTTTCTGCATAAATAAAAAGTAATGCCCCTAATAACATAAAAAGTCCTGTTATTATTATCAAAACAAAACTAAAAACCACCATATTCTTTTGAGCATCCTTTAAGGACTTACAGCTTAAGTTTTTTTGCATCATATCTTGATCTAGCCCTGTCATGCAAATTGTTATAAACGCACCACCAATAAAAGATTTTAGAAAATGATTTCTACTTAGTAGAGAGTCGGTAACAAAAATTTGATTGTATTCTGAAAGTTCGGAGGATTTGAGAAATTCTAAAAATGTCCAGTCCAATGCCTGATTTATATAAAAAATAGATAAAATAACAGAAATTATCATTAGCATAGTCTGAATGGTGTCGGTTAGCACAATGGTTTTAATCCCACCTCTTTGCGTATAAACCCAAATTAAAACTATTGATAAAATAACTGTAAATTCAAAAGGAATACTCCAAGCATCAAAAATGAATTGCTGTAAAACTATGGCAACTAAAAAGAGACGAAAAGCAGCACCTAGAACTCTAGAGATGAAGAAAAAGAATGCACCTGCTCTATGACTATTTTGACCCAACCTACCGTTTAAGTATTCGTATATTGAAGTAACATTATTTTTATAATAAACTGGTAAAAGAACATAAGCCACTATAAAATAACCCACTAAATATCCCATAACTACCTGAAAATATGTAAACTGTGAGTCCTTTATCCATCCTGGAACAGAAATAAAAGTTACTCCAGACAGGGAGGCACCCACCATTCCAAAAGCAACTAAATACCACGAAGAATTTCGGTTAGCTTTAAAAAAACTTTCATTTGTATCGTCTTTTCCTGTTGCATAAGCAATTCCAACTAAAACTAAAAAATATCCTATTATAAGGCATAGAATGAAAAAAGGTGATATCATTTTTAAGTATAAAGTTGTTAAAGATACAAATAAGATGCATCTCATATTTTTGTAAATTTGCATATGGATTTTTCTTCAAAATTACTTGAAAATGCCGTTCAGGAAATTGCACAGCTCCCAGGAATTGGTAAACGAACTGCTTTGCGATTGGCCTTACATCTTTTAAAACAACCCATTGAGCATTCCCAATCTTTAGCTTCAGCAATATTGACTTTACGTGAAGGAATTATTTTTTGTAAAAGTTGTCATAATTTATCTGATGCCCCCATTTGTGAATTATGTTCCAGTTCAAAGAGAAATAAAAGCTTACTCTGTGTTGTTGAAGATATTAGAGATGTTATGGCAATTGAAAATACTGGTCAGTATAATGGTTTGTACCATGTTTTAGGTGGAATAATTTCCCCAATGGATGGAATTGGACCACAAGATTTAACGATTAAAACTCTCATAAGAAAAGTTGAAAACGGAGATGTTAGTGAGCTTATTTTTGCACTTAGCGCAACTATGGAGGCTGATACAACAAACTTTTATATTTATAAGTTATTAGCTTCATTTGAAATTAAAACATCTACTATTGCCAGAGGAATACCTGTAGGAGATGAACTAGAATATACAGATGAAGTCACTTTGGGACGAAGTATTTTAGCTCGAATCCCTTTTGAGGGTTCAATATCAAAAAGATAAAATAAAAGGATGTATTCAGAAGGGTTAAGAAAATCTTTTTTCACCGTCAAAAAATGATACTTTTGCTAAACAAATCATAAAATGGGACAATATCTTTTGAAATTACCCAAAATGGGAGAGAGTGTTACCGAGGCGACTGTAACCAAATGGCTTATGGAAATTGGTGATAACATTGTTTTAGATGACGCCATTGTTGAGATTGCAACAGATAAAGTAGATACAGATGTTACGTCAGAAGTTGAGGGTATTTTGATTGAAAAAAGAGTTCAAGAGAATGAAGTCATTTCTGTTGGAGCAGTAATGGCAATAATCGAAATTGAGGGAGATACAATCACACAAGAGGCTAAAAAAATAATTGAAGAATTCCCTCCTGCTATCAAAGAATTAATCGATGAGCCTTTAAAAGAAAAAGAAATTTCCAACCCTGAAGTAGCTCACATTGAAATAATAGATGAAATTAAAAGAGTACAGGATACTACAGCTAAAATAATTAATAAAGGGAGCGTAAAATTTTATTCTCCTTTAGTTCGAAATATCGCTCAAGAAGAAGGAATTCTTATTACAGAACTTGATTCAATTATAGGAACGGGTCTTGAGGGGCGTGTTACTAAGAGTGATATCATAGCACATATAAAAAACAAGTTACAATCAGCTCCAGATTCTTTAACAAATCATCTAGCTAAAAATAACATACCACGCCCCATTAAAACTGAAGTTAACTTCAAAGGAAACGATCAGATAGTTGAGATGAGTCGTATGGAAAAGATGATCTCTGACCACATGAAAACGAGTATACAAACATCAGCTCATGTTCAGTCTTTTATTGAAGTAGATGTCACCAATCTTTGGAATTGGCGAGAGGAAGCTAAAAATTCATTTTATAAGCGTGAAAATGAAAAGTTAACTTTCACACCTCTTTTCATGACGGCTATTATTAAAGCATTACGAGATTTCCCAAAGCTAAATAGTAGTATTCAAGGTGACAAGATTATTATAAAACAAGCTATTAATTTGGGAATGGCAACTGCTTTACCAGATGGAAATTTAATAGTACCCGTTATCAGAAATGCAGACCATTATAATTTGATTGGTTTAGCAAAAGCTGTTAATGATTTAGCTTCGAGAGCTAGGAATAATAGTTTAAAGCCCGATGAAGTTCAGGAAGGAACTTATACCTTTACAAATATTGGAAATTTTGGATCTATAATGGGAACACCAATTATTAATCAGCCTCAAGTTGGAATATTAGCTATTGGAGCCATTCGTAAAATGCCAGCAGTAATCGAAACTGAAGAGGGAGATTTTATTGGTATTCGAAACAAGTTGATTTTGTCACATAGTTTTGATCATCGAATTATTAATGGAGCTACCGGCGCAATGTTTGTAAAACGTGTTGGAGAATATCTTGAAAATTGGGATGAAACTCTCCCATATTAATGTCAAATAAAAACATGAAACTTCAAATTACTAAACCTCTTTGTTTCTTTGATCTTGAAACTACAGGAACAGATATATCCAAAGATCGCATTGTTGAAATTGCAATTTTAAAATTATATCCTGATGGTTCCCAAGAAAAAAAAGAATGGCGAACCAATCCTGAACAACCCATACCAGCAGCAGCAGCTGCAGTTCATGGGATAACTGACGAAATGGTTGCTAATGAACCTACATTTAAAGTGTGTTCAAAAGAAATTTACGGTTTTATGAAAGACTGTGACTTAGCAGGATATAATTCTGATCGTTTTGACATTCCTTTACTTGTAGAGGAACTGCTTCGTGCTGAAGTGAATTTTGATTTTAAAAATATTAAAACAGTGGATGTTCAGACTATCTTCCATAAGATGGAGCAACGTACACTTACTGCAGCCCTACGTTTTTATTGTAATGAAGAATTAACAGATGCACATTCGGCACAAGCTGATACTAAAGCTACTCACGATGTCTTGATGTCACAATTAGACCGATATAAAGAATTAGAGCCTAACATCAATTTTTTAAATGAATTTAGCTCTAGAAGAAAAACAGTCGATTTTGCAGGGTTTGTAATCTATAATAAAGAGGGTGATGCTTGTTTTGGATTTGGAAAGCATAAAGGGAAAAAAGTTACTGATATTCTTGCAAATGAACCCGGTTATTTTGGATGGGTTATTAATGCTGATTTCCCCAGGTATACCAAAAAGATTTTAACTGAGATTCGATTGAGTCAGATGAACACTAATTCATAGGAAAGTGAAGATTATTTGTGTAGGAAGAAATTATGCAGCTCATGTAGAGGAGCTAAAAAATGAAAAATCAGAATCACCTATACTTTTTTTAAAACCAGACACAACAATACTTCAAAAGAACCAGCCTTTTTTTATTCCGCCTTTTTCAGACGACATACATTATGAGGTTGAGGTTTTGGTTAAAATAGAGAAATTAGGAAAACACATTCAATCTCAATTTGCACATAAATATTATAGTCAAATTGGATTAGGCATAGACTTTACTGCCCGCTCTGTCCAAAATGAATTAAAGAAAAAAGGATTACCATGGGAAAAAGCTAAAGCTTTTGACGGATCTTCTCTAATAGGGAAGTGGTTTGATAAGAAAACTTTTGAATCACTAGAAAATCTTTCTTTTTCGCTTGAAAAAAATGGTAGAAAAGTTCAGGTTGGAAATACGGCAAATATGCTTTGGAAAATTGATGAACTTATTTCATATTGCTCGCAATATTTTACACTCAAAATAGGTGATATTTTATTTACAGGGACTCCATCAGGAGTAGGGAGAGTATCCTTGGAAGACCATTTGGTAGGTTATTTAGATTCGAAACAAGTATTTTCTGTAAAAATAAAATAGTATGAAAGCAGAACTGGTATCCATCGGTGATGAAATTTTAATAGGTCAAATAGTAAATACTAATGCTGTTTTTTTAGCAAAGGCGTTAAATAAGATTGGAATCGAAATCACACAAATTACCAGTATTTCTGATGATAAAGAATCGATTATTAAAACTCTTGAGGATTCAGCATTTCGAGCGCAATTAGTAATTCTTACTGGGGGTTTAGGCCCTACTAAAGATGATTTAACTAAGCACACCCTTTGTGAATATTTCAATGATACTTTGGTTGAGAACAAGCAAATATTAGCACATATTGAGGAAATTTTCGCTAAATATATCACCACACCTATTAATAACGAAAACCGAAAGCAAGCCCTGCTCCCATCTAAAGCTCGTATTTTTAAAAACAATCATGGTACTGCCTCAGGGATGTGGTTTAAAAAGGGAGAGCAGGTAATTATTTCTCTTCCAGGTGTTCCTTTTGAAATGAAATCTTTAATGACCGATAAGATATTACCTGCACTGCAAGATCATTATATACGTCCTTTTATTTTACACAAAACAGTTTTAACATATGGATTGGGTGAGAGTGTTATAGCCGAGCGAATTTTGGATTGGGAAAATAAACTTCCGAAAGATATTAAATTAGCTTATTTACCTAACTTAGGAAAAGTCCGATTGCGATTATCATCCAAAGGCTATGACGAGACTTTGCTTTTAAAAAGAGTAAACGAACAGATAGATGCACTAATACCCTTTATTGAAGATATTTTTGTTGGCTTTGAGGGGCAAACCTCTTTAGAAATTCAATTGCAAGAGGGTTTTATTTCTCAAGGTAAAACTCTTGCAATTGCTGAGAGCTGTACGGGCGGACTAATTGCTTCAAGATTGACAAAAATTCCTGGATCTTCCAGATATTTTAAAGGAGCTTTAGTTGCTTACCATACTCATAGCAAAGTTAATATTTTGGAAGTATCAGAAGCACTTATTGACACCTATTCGGTGGTAAGTAAAGATGTTGTAGCTTCAATGGCAGAACAGGTCAGAAAAAAATTCAACACCACTATGGGAGTTGCTACTACAGGAAATGCAGGTCCTTCAAAAGGAGATTCACAGGCGGAGATAGGTACCGTATATATTGCTATATCTACTGAAAAAGAAATATTTGTGGAGCAATTTCTTTTTGGAATTCATCGAGAACGTGTCATGGAAAAAGCAGTAAACAAAGCCTTAGAAATGATTTATAAGCAACTAGGATAAAAAGCTTTTTTATTTTTAATAAAACAATTTTGTTACTGTGTAAAAAACAGTAAATTTGCAACCACGTTAAAAAAAGACGGTTATGTCAAAAATTTGTGAAATAAGCGGAAAACGCGTTATGTTTGGAAACAATGTTTCCAAAGCTCTAAATAGAACAAAGCGTCGTTTTGATGCAAATATCATCAATAAACGTTTTTATATTCCAGAAGAAGATAAATGGGTATCGCTTACTATATCTACAGCGACCTTAAAAACGATAAACAAAAAAGGAATTTCAGCTGTCTTAAAAGAAGCCAGAGCGAAAGGACATTATAAAGGTTAATAGAATGGCAAAGAGAGGAAATAGAGTACAGGTTATACTTGAATGTACAGAACATAAAGAATCCGGTCAGTCAGGGACTTCTCGTTATATAACTACTAAGAATAAGAAGAATTCACCTGAGCGTCTAGAAATTAAAAAATTCAACCCCATTTTGAAAAAAATGACGGTTCACAAGGAAATAAAATAAGTCATGGCAAAGAAATCCGTAGCATCATTACAGACAGGTTCCAAAAGGTTAACTAAAGCTATCAAAATGGTCAAAAAAGGTGATAGTAAATCCTATAGTTTCGTTGAAACAATTATTTCTCCTGACGAAGCCCCGAAATGGTTAGATAAACAATAATCTTTTTGACTACACCCAAAATAAAGGCTACTTTTAAGGTGGCTTTTTTTATACACTAGAGTTTATGGGAAAACTTAGAAATTTTTTTTCTAATCAAGATAAAAAAAAATTAGAAGAAGGCTTGGCAAATACCAAGAAATCCTTTATTTCTCGTCTTAGCACAGCTGTAATTGGGAAAACTAAAATTGATGAAGAAGTATTAGATGAATTAGAATCTATTTTAATTCAGTCTGATGTTGGAGTAGCCACGACTCTCAAAATAATTGATTCACTTGAGACTCGTATTGCCAGGGATAAGTATTTAAAAACAGAAGACCTTATCCTTATGATGCAAGAAGAAATATTAAAATTATTGGTTAAAGTAGATGATGTCTCTGTAGATGGTTTTGACACAAAATTTTCCTCTCGACCTCATGTAATAATGGTTGTTGGTGTAAATGGTGTTGGAAAAACAACTTCAGTAGGGAAGTTGGCATATCAATTTAAGAGTAAAGGGAAGAAAGTCATGCTAGGAGCAGCAGATACTTTTAGAGCAGGTGCAATTGATCAGTTACAAGTTTGGGCAGACCGCGCTGAGGTTCCCTTAGTGCGACAGGAAATGGGAAGTGATCCTGCTTCAGTAGCTTTTGATACCCTCCAATCTGCAAAATCTCAAGAAGCAGACATTGTTTTTATTGATACTGCTGGACGTTTACATAATAAAGTTAATTTGATGAATGAATTAGCTAAAGTTAAGCGAGTTATGTCTAAAATTATTCCAGACGCCCCTCATGAAGTACTTCTGGTTTTGGATGGTTCTACCGGACAAAATGCTTTTGAGCAAGCCAAACAATTTACTGCAGCTACTGAGGTAACAAGTCTAGCCATAACAAAACTTGATGGCACTGCAAAAGGTGGAGTACTACTGGGTATTTCAGATCAATTTCAAATACCCGTTAAGTATATTGGAATGGGTGAGGGTATAAAAGATATTCAGATATTTGATAGAAAAGAATTTATTAAGACTCTCTTTAGTTAATACACATTATTAAGTCTATGAAAATACTCAGATTTCTTTCAATTTTTTTTTTAATTCTTGGAGGAATTTATTTATTAGGCCCAAGAGTTGAAAAGCCGGAATTTAAGGATTTGCAAACTGAAGTTCCTTCGGATCTCTTGGAACTTGATAACTGGGTAAATACAAGAGAAATATCTTTGGGTAATATACGTCCTGGGAATGCCTCTAAAATTATTTTCAATGATTCTGTTCCTGCTAAAACTAGATATAGTGTAGTATATCTTCATGGATTTACGGCATCGGGAGTTGAAGGAGAACCTGTGCATCGAAATATTGCGAAAGCTTTAGGAGCAAATTTATACATTCCACGTTTATTTGGTCATGGCCTTGAGGAAGAAGAACCAATGTTTAATTTTAATAATAATGATTTTTGGCAATCGGGTTTAGAAGCTCTAGAAGTTGCCAAAAAATTGGGGGAAACTGTAATTATCTTAGGAACCTCACATGGCGGTTCACTTTCTTTAAGTATTGGAGATGATCCATCAATTGGGGCATTGGTTTTATTTAGTCCAAATATTGAAGTTTTTGATTATAAAGCAAAACTTTTATCTAAACCTTGGGGTTTACAAATTAGTCGTTTAATTAAAGGAGGGAAATATCATTTTATGTGGAAGCCTAGTAAAGAAAAAGAATTGTATTGGACCGCTAAAGTTAGACTTGAGGCAACTTTGCACATGCAGAAATTTCTTGATGTTAAAATGACTCCTTCCGTATTTAAGAAAGTAAAAGCACCTGTTTTTTTAGCTTATTATTATAAAAACGATAGCCTGCAAGATCAGGTCGTTTCTGTTCCTGCCATGTTAAAAATGTTCAAACATATAGGTACTCCAGATGCATTGAAAGTAAAACAAGCTTTTCCAGATATAGGAGGTCATGTTTTGACTTCTTATATTACAACCAACAATTATGATGAGGTAACTGAGGCAACTTTAAACTTTTTATCAACTAACGTAATTAAGGATTAAACTATGCGGACAAAATCCAATCAAAAAAATAAGATTAATGTAATTACCCTAGGATGTTCCAAAAACGTCTACGATTCGGAGGTGTTGATGGGGCAATTACGAGCCAATGACCAAGAGGTAGTTCATCAGGAAGAGGGAAATATTGTTGTTATTAATACCTGTGGATTTATAGATAATGCTAAAGAGGAGTCAGTTAATACTATTCTTGAGCAAATTGAGAATAAAGAAGCAGGAAGAGTCGATAAGGTTTATGTGACTGGGTGTTTGAGTGAACGATATAAGCCTGATCTACAAAAAGAAATTCCACAGGTTGATCAATATTTTGGTACAACAGATTTACCGCAATTACTTAAAGTTTTAGGAGCCGATTACAAACATGAGTTGGTTGGAGAACGTATATTAACAACCCCAAAGCATTATGCTTATTTAAAAGTATCTGAAGGATGCGATCGCCCGTGTTCTTTTTGTGCTATCCCTTTAATGCGGGGGAAACATCGTTCTACTCCAATAGAAGAAGTGGTATTACAGGCTCGTAATTTAGCCCGTGATGGGGTGAAAGAGTTGATGTTAATAGCTCAAGATTTGACCTATTATGGTTTGGATCTTTATAAAAAACGGAAGTTAGCAGATTTACTATTAGCACTTGTAGATGTTGAGGGTATTGAATGGATTCGATTGCATTATGCTTTTCCAACTGGTTTTCCAGAAGATGTACTCAAGGTTATTCGTGAACAACCTAAAGTTTGCAATTATTTAGACATACCATTGCAACATATCTCAGACCCTATCTTAAAGTCTATGCGTCGTGGCACTACCAAAGAGAAAACAACCACTTTGTTAAAGAAGTTCCGAGAAGAAGTGCCCGGAATTATTTTACGCACATCTTTAATCATAGGGTATCCTGGAGAGACTAAAGAAGATTTTGAAACCCTTAAGGATTGGGTTAAAGAAATGCGCTTTGAGCGTTTGGGTTGTTTTACATATAGCCATGAGGAAAATACGCATGCTCATCAATTAGAAGATAACGTACCAGAGGAGATTAAGCAAGAACGTTCTAACGCCATTATGGAAATTCAGTCTCAAATTTCATGGGAACACAACCAATCTTGTGTTGGAAAAATCTACCGTTGTTTAATAGACCGAAAAGAAGGAGTTAACTATGTAGGACGAACCTTTATGGATTCACCAGACGTTGATAATCAGGTATTAGTTGATGCCACTACTCATTACTTAAAACAAGGGGCCTTTGTCGATCTTTTGATTACAGAGGCGACCGATTATGATTTGGTGGGTGTCCCTCTCTCCTAATTCTCTTCAAATATTTTTTAGTGTTTACCAATCAAATATACTTTTGATTAAAAAGATTTCTAATTATCTTTAAGACAAGAATCTTAATTATGAGAAATTTAAAAAAATGGGGAGTATTTGTCTGTATGCTTTTATTTTCATTGGGCTGTAAAAAATCAATTACCTATGATGTTGTAATCCTCAATGGCCAGGTCTTTGATGGAAGTCAGGATACTATGATCCAACAAAATGACATTGGAATTATTGGTAATCAGATTATAACTTTGGGAAAGATTTCAAGCCCAAATTCTAAACGTATTATCGATGCAACGAATCTTGTTGTTTCTCCAGGTTTTATTGACCTTCATGTACATTTAGAACCCATTTTTGAGCTTTCAGATTGTGAGAGCCATATTCGTCAAGGGGTAACCACGAGCTTGGGAGGACCAGATGGGAGAGGACCTTTACCTTTCGGAGATTATTTAGACAGCTTGGCTCAATTGGGCATAGGTATGAATGTTGGCTTCTTGGCAGGACATAATAGTATTCGTTCTAAAGTAATGAATTTAGATAACCGAGCACCAACAAATCAAGAGCTAAAGGCGATGAAAGTATTGGTTGCTGAGGCCATGGAGGAGGGAGCTTTTGGTATTTCAACAGGATTAAAATATTTACCAGGTAATTTTTCTAAAGTAGACGAAGTCATAGATTTGTCTAAAGAGGTCGCTAAGCGAGGAGGGATTTATACCTCCCACCTCCGTGATGAGGGCTTGACCTTATTTGCTTCAGTTGCTGAAGCCTTGGAGATTGCAGAAAAAGCAGATATTCCTGTGGTGTTAACCCATCATAAGGTCATAGGAAAGCCCATGTGGGGGAAAAGTGATCAAACACTTTCGATGGTGGACAAAGCCCGTGTTAGAGGGTTAAATGTGGTAATGGACCAGTACCCTTATAACGCGAGTTACACCGGAATTTCTGTACTTATTCCAAGTTGGGCTCGTGCTGGAGGAAATAAAACCTTTATCCAGCGACTTGAAAATAAAAATCTGCGAGATAGTATAAAAAAGGGAATTATTTATAACATTCTAAATGATAGAGGGGGTGATGATTTAAACCGTGTTCAATTTGCAAAAGTTAAGTGGATGCCTGAATTGGAAGGAAAAACCTTAAAATATTGGTGTGAACTCAAAGGTTTAGCACCTACTTTAGAAAATGGAGCCGAACTTGTAATTGAAGCTCAATCTTTAGGTGGAGCAAGTTGTGTTTTTCATGCCATGGATGAAGGCGATGTGATCAATATTATGAAACATCCACAGACTATGATTGCGTCTGATGGTCGATTGGTCAAATTTGGTGACGGACATCCACATCCAAGGTGGTACGGAACTTTTCCAAGAGTATTAGGGAAATACGTTAGACAGGAAGGGGTATTAAGTTTGGAGGAGGCTCTCTATAAAATGACTGCTTTTCCTGCTCAAATGATGGGACTTAATGACCGTGGACGTATTGTTGAGGGAATGAAAGCAGATCTTACTATTTTCAATCCTAAAACCATTATTGACTTGGCTACTTTTGAAAATCCCCATCAGTTTTCTAAAGGAATTGAATATGTGCTCGTGAATGGAAAATTAGCTGTTGATGAGACTATTTTTATGCCCATTAAATCAGGAGAAGTTCTTAAAAAAAGTAATGGCTCATAAATGAAAAGCTTATCGTATTTTTTTTGAAGTCTTTTTTCATTAATTAACTCTAATTCATCAAATTTATTAACGCCATATTCGTAATTTTTAAATTTCTCAATACCAAGTAGCATAGGTAGTTATATCCTTTAATTGATTTTTTCCATCGTAAACCACTGGAGTTTATAGGAAAAATATTACACAAAATCATTCCTCAAAAAAACAGTGCATTTGCAAACACTATTTTCCCAGAATACCAAAACCCTCTAAAGAGTAAATTGTCCACGAGGTAAACAATTCGTCCATGTCCCTTAGATTCGGATCCAAAGAGTAAGGAATTTTTCTGATTGTCTAATGCCTTGTAGCCAATAAATCCAGAGGCAGGCGCAGTATTTGCAGACAGGTAGGCGGCATTATCCCCATTTTCTAGTTGGAAAAATGCATCCTCATTCAATTTTAAGGTATAGTATCGCTCGATCCCAAAGCTTAAAGAATTCGTTTTGTCCAAAGTGACGGGGAAGATACTTCCTGTAGTAATTTCACTAATTTTAGTCCGCTCCAAATCTCCGTAGGAAATTAATGTCGTGTCTGTTTCTGGAGCATCCTTCTTTTTGAGTTTAAAGGTATCTGTATCGGCAAAATGATTGAGTGCTCCTGCAAGTGCAATAATTTTACCCCCTTCGTGAACCCATTCTATGATTTTATTGTTTAGGTTACTTTCAGACCATTTGCTGTAATATCCATTAGGAAGGATGAGTTGATCGATTTCTGCCAAAACAGAGGCCAACCTACTTTCATCCACCTGCATAAGTGGGTATTCTAGTTGTTGTTCAAAATAATGCCATATTTCTCCATAACTTAAAGTTGAGGCATCGTCTGTTCTCAAAAGCGCAATCTTAGGCGGTTTTATTAAGTGAATTTCATCTGCCCCTAAATCTGGACCCATGGAAGAATATCCTGTAGTTATAGGGTATAGTCTTTTATTAAACAGATTGGCTAGTTTTCCTAGTTTTTCGAGGTAGGAATCGTTTTTTAAATTATCGCCTCTGAGAATAAAAATACTCCCTCTCTCCCAAGATTTCCCACTATTTTTGATTGGTACACTGTTGTATCGAACACCAAATTTTCCTTTGATAAGCGCTGCTAAAAGTTGGGTATCTTTAAAACTTTTATAAGGAAACGCGTAGCCATAGCTCTCTTCAGAAAGTTTATTATTCGTTTTTATTTTAGATGAAATGGGAACCGTTGCTAGACTTTCGCTTGAAGCGATAGCCTTAAGTCCATATGCATAAGGAAGTGACCATGCGGTAATATCATAGGTCAGAGAATCATTGAGTTTGGTTTTTGGTTCTAAAAGTACCTGTGCCATTTTTCCTTTGGGTTGATTAGTGGGGATAACCAAAGCATTTTTAGAAAAAGAGGTATTAGTAACTTTCTGTTTTTGGTAATCATATCCTTTAACAGTGCTATTTTTTTGAAGCCTGTAACTTTTAATTTCGTGATGGTTTAATAATTGAGCCAATGCGCTCAACTTGTCTGTATTTCCCTCAAACACAAAGTTTCTATATTTAAAATTTTGATCACTAAAATAGTCTTGGTAGTTTTTATTAAGCACAGTTTTGTTTTTCGCAGCTATTTCTACTGTTGAAATTCCTGTGGTATAATGATGAGCAATTCGATCTATAAGAGTGACTTCAATATTTTCGTTATTATCAATTCCCAGACCAGCTAAACCACCACCTGCCTGTTCATAGGTCATTCCTATGGCGCCTAAATAAGTTGGATAGGTATCTCCATAACTAGGATAGAGTAGGTCAAAGGTTTGTTTGGTGAAATAAAACCATCCTTTCTTATCAAAATATTTAGCGTGATTTTTACCGAAAGTACCCTGAAAGTCTTTTTGAAAATCGCTAATAACTTCATGTAAAGGCTCAGCAGCAGGAGCAAAATAATAAGGACTATTAATTCCTTGTTCATGAAAATCAATATGGACATGCGGTAACCATTGATTATATTGTATCAGTCGTTGTTGAGATTCTACTTGAGTTAGCCATGCCCAATCTCTGTTAAGGTCAAACATGTAGTGATTACTTCTTCCGTTATGCCAAGATTCAAAATGTTCAAGAGTTAAACCATTACTGTCATAAGGAGTACTTTTTTTTTGCTGATAAAAATTAACGTATCTATCTCTCCCGTCGGGATTAATACATGGATCTAAAATCACAATTGTATCTTTTAGCCAATCTTTGTATTTGGTAATTAAGGCATGGGCTGTTTTCATGGAGGCTTCCGTACTTGATGATTCGTTTCCATGTACGTTATAGCTTAGCCATACGATTACTTTTTCATCATTTTTTACACCTGTCTCTATCCCACTGTTTTGTAAATGTGTTTTACGAATGACCTCAATATTTTTAATATTTTCAGGACTGGAAATAAATACCAATTGCAGTAGACGCCCCTCATTTGTTTTTCCATATGACTCGAGTTTTATACCTGCAGAATTTTTTTCAAGATGCTGGTAATAATCCACCACCTGGTGGTGTCTTGTAAATTTTGTTCCAAGACTATGACCTAAAAAGGTATCAGGCGATTGAAGCTGGGCATTCATAACAAATACAAAAAGGAGGAATAGTGGACTAAAACGTAAGCGTACCATAAAATTTTATTTGAATAAGAAATAAATGTACACTTTCTGGAGGAACTCCGAATTTCTTTTCCCAAAAAACGAATATCTTTACTAAAAATTATTCATGGATATTCAGCAACTCTCCTTTCAAGAAACCGGTCGTTTTTCGACTTTGATTTGCGATTATTTATCTGCAAAAGAGGAGTTAAAACCCTTTTATGGTGCTTTCCCTGAATTAAATAATTTTGCTGCACAAATTGAGATAAAGAAAAAAAGTTTTTTATCAAGCCATAGAATCCAACTTGTTCTTTCATTACGGGATCAATATTCCGTCCTTAAGCCAAAAGCAGAAGTCATTAAAAATATAGATTTACTCGAGCAGGAAAATACCTTTACAATTACAACTGGACACCAGTTATGCCTGATGACTGGTCCTTTATATTTTATTTACAAAATTATCAGTACTATCAATTTATGTATTCAATTGAAAAGAAAATATCCCAAGTCTAATTTTGTACCCATATATTGGATGGCAAGTGAGGATCATGATTTTGAAGAAGTTAGTTCTTTTCGATTTAAAAATAAAAATGTCAAATGGCCAGGAGAAACAGGTGGTGCAGTAGGTGATTTGTCTCTTGATAACCTTCAAGAAGTATTGGATGTTTTTGAAAAAAATCTCGGTTCACTTCCGGAGGCAATTATGATTAAGGGGTGGATTGAATCCAGTTATCGTAACTCTGGGGATTTGTCAGAAGCTACATTTCGTTTAGTAGATCAACTTTTTGGAAATAAAGGCTTAGTTATTATAGATCCTAATAAATCCAAATTAAAGCAATTATTTCTTCCTGTTTTAAAAGAAGAGTTAACGAATCAGCCTTCACATAATTTAGTGATGACTCAAATTAAGCGCATTAAGACAGAATACAACCCCGGGTATACTCCTCAAGTTAATCCCAGAGAAATTAATCTTTTTTATTTAACAGAAAAGGGGCGTTATAGAATTGAAAAACAAGGTGAGGAGTTTTTATTACATGGAACAGAACAGCGTTTTTCTTCTGAATCTTTTATAACTCTTTTAGAAAAACATCCTGACCGTTTTTCTCCCAATGTTATTCTACGTCCTCTTTATCAAGAAAGTATATTGCCTAATTTATGTTATATCGGAGGAGGTGGAGAGTTAGCTTATTGGTTTGAGCTCAAAAGTAATTTCGAACATTTTGATATTCCTTTTCCTATTCTATTACTTAGAAATTCTGCCTTGATATTTTCTAAAAAACAACGAAATAAAATTAAAAATTTGGAATTAAAAGTTTCCGATTTATTTTTAAAACGTAATTCTCTAGTTAACAAGACTGTTAGACGGATAAGTAATGTTGATTTAGACCTTGGCTTTTTGAAAACACAATTAGAAAAGCAGTTCGAATATTTAAATATCTTGGTCGAGAAAACTGATAAGTCTTTTAAAGGCGCAGTGGAGGCACAAGAGACTAAACAATCTAGAGGAATAGATCAACTTGAAAAACGTCTGTTAAAAGCACAAAAACGTGTTCTTGCTGATAAGATTAGGCGAATAGAGGCTTTGCATGAAGAATTATTTCCAAATGATTCCCTACAAGAGCGTAATTTAAACTTTTTAACCCTCTATTTTGAATTGGGATTATCCTTTTTCCCTTTACTTTTTGATGCTCTAGATCCAATGAATCCTAACTTTATTTTAATAGAATATTAAGATTTTGATAAGTAGTTAATATTTTACTTCTGACTTCCTCTTATGAGCCTTGTATAATTCGGCTTAAATTGTAATTTTACTCATGCAAGAAAAAGTACTCATTCTCGACTTCGGTTCACAATACACTCAGTTGATTGCTCGCCGTGTTCGGGAGCTTTTTATTTACTGTGAAATTTATCCATACAATAATCCTCCAGAAAAAATATCATCTTTTAAAGCAGTGATTTTATCAGGCTCTCCCTTTTCTGTTCGAAGTAAACATGCTCCCCATCCTAATTTATCATTAATTAAAGGTAAAATTCCACTTTTAGGAGTCTGTTACGGAGCACAATATCTGGCTCATTTTTTTGGTGGAAAAGTAAGCCCTTCTGATACGCGTGAGTATGGAAGAGCTCAAATTTCCCTAGTTGATTCTCAAGTATTGTTTCTAAAAGATATAACAGAAAACAGTCAGGTTTGGATGAGTCACGCAGATACGATTTTAAACCTACCCGAAGGAGCAGAGTTATTAGCAAGCACAGAAGATGTAGAAAATGCTGCTTTTAAAATTAAAGGGGAGGAGACTTATGGCATACAATTCCACCCTGAGGTATATCATTCAACCGAGGGTAAGCAGATTTTACAAAACTTTTTAGTTCATATTGCTGATATAAAACAAGAATGGACCCCCGATTCTTTTGTTGACAAGACTATTAGTGAACTAAAAGAAAAGATAGAAGATGATAAAGTTATTTTAGGTTTATCAGGAGGTGTTGATTCTTCTGTAGCTGCAATGCTCTTACATAAAGCTATCGGGGCTAATTTAAACTGTATTTTTGTTAATAATGGCTTGCTTAGAAAAAATGAGTTTGTTGAGGTTTTGAAGCAATATTCTGGAATGGGATTGAATGTTAAGGGAGTAGATGCAACCGAACAATTTTTGAATGCATTAGGAGGGGTGTCTGATCCTGAGACCAAAAGAAAAATTATAGGTAAAACTTTTATTGATGTTTTTGAATCTGAAGCAAATAAAATAAATGGTGCCAAGTGGCTTGGTCAAGGAACCATTTATCCAGATGTAATTGAATCTATTTCTGTCAAAGGTCCTTCTGCAACGATCAAATCCCACCATAATGTGGGTGGACTTCCTGATTACATGAAATTAGAGTTGGTTGAACCACTTCGAATGTTATTTAAGGATGAAGTTCGCCGTGTTGGAAAAAGTATGGATATGGATGCTGAACTTTTAGGGAGACATCCTTTCCCTGGTCCTGGTCTAGCGATTCGAATTTTAGGGGATATTACTCCAGATAAAATTAGAATACTACAAGAAGTAGATTCGATCTTTATAACAGGTCTAAAGTCTTGGGATTTATATAACGACGTATGGCAAGCAGGAGCGATTTTCCTTCCCGTAAATAGCGTTGGTGTCATGGGAGACGAACGTACTTACGAAAACTGTGTTGCTCTAAGAGCAGTTCAGTCAACAGATGGAATGACAGCTGATTGGGTTGATTTACCATATAAATTCTTGCAAAAAATATCCAATGAAATTATTAATAATGTAAAAGGAGTAAATAGAGTTGTTTATGATATTAGCTCAAAACCACCCGCTACAATCGAATGGGAATAGTTTTTGTAAAGACCAAAGTATGAAAAAATTTAAATTCATTTTTATCTTATTACTACTGGTCAGTTTTTTTTCTGAAGCACAAGCTCCAGAGAGATTTATTAATCACCGAGTAAGTAAAGGGGAGAATCTGAAGACTATTATTGAAAAATATAGCATTACAGAGGCTCAATTATTGGAATACAATCCACTGGTAGCTAAAGTCGGTGTCAAAAAAAGAATGACACTAAGAGTTCCGGTCTATGCGTTTAAAAAAAATAATGATCTAAAGCCAATTTCTAAAATTTATAGAAGATCCATTAAGGATTCTATTCATTTGGTAACCGCCAAAGAAACTAAGTGGCGACTTGCATATCAGTATGGAACGACCATTGAGATTTTAGATTCTTTAAACCCTGGAATAAAAGTGGGGCTCAAAATAGGGCAAGAGATTAAGTTACCCTATTTTACCAAAATAAAAAACATACCCGAAAAAGATTCCCTTTTCAATTACTATACAGTTTTGCCTAAAGAAGGCTTTTATCGAATAGAAAAAAAGCTGGGTGTTAGTCAAAAAGTTTTGGATTCACTTAATCCAAACTTATCCAATGAAGGACTTCAGGAGGGAATGATTTTAAAGATCCCAGGAAAGAAAAGTGGAAATTTTAAAATTGAAAATGATTTACTAGTCGAGCGTATTAATTTACTGGATTCAACAGTACAACTTAATAAAATAAAGATAGGAGTTTTATTGCCGTTTATGGCTAAAGAAATAGTTTTTGATTCTATAGAAGATACTGAAAAAATACTTGGAGGTAGAAATTTACACACTATTTCATTGGATTTTTATTCGGGTGTACTTTTTGCAATAAAACAAGCAGCATTTAAAGGAATTGATATCGAATTAACGACATATGATACTGAAAATAATTCCACAAGCATTCAGAGAATTATTCAAGAAGGGACATTGAAATTTCAAGATTTATTGGTGGGACCTCTTATTCCAAAAAACTTTAATTTGGTTTCAAACGACCCCGGTTTAAGTAAAATTCCAAAAATCACGCCACTTTCATCTAATCCAGTAGTTTTTCGAAAAAATGTTTTTCAATCTGTTACTCAGGAAGCCGATTTTAGAGCTAAAATGTATTCTCATTTGGAGATGAGAATTGATTCTACACATAATGTAATAATAGTTACTGATTCTTTAAACAGAAGACTAGAGAATGAATTTAAGCTTCGGTTCCCATGGGCTATAACACTCCGGGCAGAACAGCAAGATTACTTATTACCAGAGCTTGTTGACTCTTTGTTGGTAGATTCATTATCTAATAAGGTACTTTTAGAAACAAAATCTTTTCCATTGATAGCAAGCGCAATATCTCAGTTTAATGCCCAAAACACATCGGACCGTGAAGTACAAGTTTACACAAGTTTCAGGAGTAATGCTTATGATAATGAAAATTTATCTAGAGTTGTTTTGGGGGGAGTAAAATTTACTTATCCAGTAGGCTTTAAACCATTAGATCCAGATTTAAATCAAGAGTTTATTACTTCATTTATTTATGAATATGGACAACCCCCATCTAAAGAAGCTCTAAGGGGGTACGATGTTGTACTGGATGCTATTTTAAGAATAGCCATATCC
>MEHZ011469103.1_pt1 | contig 20692 bp, 13 predicted proteins | sample 897221 | NCBI WGS metagenome assembly MEHZ01 (sample SAMN05514161, study PRJNA337945) | marine metagenome | isolation source: marine surface water | place: Arctic Ocean | collected 2007-12-13
GGCCGCCAGGTCAGTGGTGACGGCGGCGATGATTCGGTCAGGGCGCACGATCCCCGTGGCTGCAGGGTCTGGGAGTTCGCCGAACGCCGCAGAGCTGATCGGAGACAGCTTTGCACCGAGGGTCATCCACACATCGGGAAGATCAGCGGGTCCGTCGCGGCCGGTGAGCAGTGTCCAGCCGTTGCCCACGGTAAAGGAATCGTCGGTGGGGGCGGCCAGTGGCAGGCCAACCAGGCGATGGTCGCCCATTTCGAGAACACCGTGCTCAAGCCGTGGGAACCTGCGGCGGCCATAACCAGAGTCGAGTGCCCGTTCGCCGTCGTATGCGATGGCATCGATGAGCTTTCCAGCGTCGACGGAATGGGCCACCTGCTGAGCGGCGTGGGGTCGTCGCTCAGCGTCATAGGTGTCGAGAAGATGTGGCTCGGCGTGGCCATGGGCAACCGCTGCGAGCTTCCAGGACAAGTTCTCGGCGTCGCGCATGCCACTGCACATTCCTTGGCCGTTGAAGGGTGGCATCTGATGGGCCGCGTCTCCTGCGAGGAAGACGGGTCCATCACTGAAACGCTTGGCGACGACTCCGTGAAAGCGATAGGCGGCTACGCGGTCGACCTGCAATTGATCCGGGCGGCCCCACTCAGCCAGCAGCCCATCGAGGAAACTGGGTTCAAGCGCCTGATCGCGAGTTTCGTGCGGCTTGAGCTGGAACTCCCACCGTCGACGAGTTCCATGTCCAGGCACGAACGTGACGACCCGTTTGGGATCACAATGTTGGCGGGTGATCAATGGCAGAGCAAGATCAGGGTCGAGCAGAGTCGTATCGACGACCAACCATTCCTGGTCGAACTCTTGGTCGATGAGTTCGACACCGATGAGATCGCGCACGGTGCTCTTCGCTCCATCGGCACCAATCAGCCAGCGACTGCGCAACATTGCTCCGTCGCCAAGTTCGAGCATGACGCCGTGTTGTGTCACCACAAGCCCAGCAGCGGCAACACCGAGCCGCAGGTCGACTCCTGCGTCGATCGCCGCCCGCCGGAGGAATGCCTCGACGCTGGGTTGGTCGAACATGGTCATCGGTGGATGGCCGAGTGGTCCAACAAAACCTGGCGCGTGTTCGATACCGACGACTCGTTCACCCGATGCGTCAACGAAATCGCCGCCGAGCCCGGGCGTTGAGTGCTGGCGCAGCGACTCGATCAGTCCGGCACGAGCAAAGAGGTCTTGTATCTCGTCGTCCATCCCGACGGCCCGAGGCAATGGGTACACCAGCGTCTCACGATCGACAGCAATCACCCGTAATCCTCGCTGGGCGCATCGCAAAGCTGCCATGACCCCAACCGGTCCGCAACCAACGATGATGACATCTGCGTCGTGCTTCATGCCGTGTGGTTTAGCTGGCGCGTAGCCACGTGCGATAGATGTTGGCCGCCTTATCGAGTTCGGCGATGTCGATCCATTCGATCGCCTGGTGCGCCTGATCGATCGATCCAGGACCGAAGATCACGATTTCGGACGCTACAGCGTCATAGCGCAGAGCGTTGCTGCCATAGCTCGCCACGTCGGGGCTGCATCCGGCCAGGGCAGCCAGGCTCTGAACCAACGGCGAATTCGGATCCTGGTAGAAGCCAGCGCTCGCGGAACCATTGGCGAGAACGATCTCGGTCCGAAGCGGGTGAGCCGCAGACTGAACGATCCTGCTGAGATGACCAAAGACCTGGTCGGGATCCTCGCCCGGCGCCATGCGCCGCCCGGCATAGACATGGCAATGAGGTGGAATGATGTTGCGAGCCACGCCACCGGAAATCTCGGTGACTGACAGCGAACCATTGCCCACCGCTGTCATCGGCTCAGGAATCTGGAGTGCATCGTGTTCGGCCTCGACTGCAGCGACGATGCGGGCAGCGCCGCTGATGGCGTTCTGGCCGAGATGAGGCTTGGACGAATGAGCGGCATGGCCGTGCACCGTGATCTCGAGTCCCATACCCCCCTTGTGGCCATGAACCGGGGCGCACATGGTTGGTTCGGCCACGATCAGCTGGTCAACACGGTCGCCGTTGGATAGCAACCAATCGCGGTATCCGACGGCCCCGATCAGACCACCCATTTCTTCGCTGATCGTGCCCACGAGGTTTACCGTCGGCATCGGGCGCTCGCCCGCGGCGCGCATTTCGTCCAAGACGCTCAGCACGATCGCTAGCGTGGCCTTGGTGTCGACCGAACCCCGGCCGTAGACCCGGCCGTCCTCGATCCGGCCGTCGAACGCGGGGTCGGTCATGTGCTCGACGCCGACCGTGTCGAGGTGCACGTCGATCGTGACCACTCGATCGGTCTGGCCCGCGAAACGGGCGTACACATTGTTACGGCCATCGAGGATGTCGTCGACCGTGACCTGCGCGCCGAGTTGATCGGCCTGGTCCGCGAGCCATGCCGAGATGTCGCGTTCGCCGTCACTGCCCGATTTCGGCCCGGCCTGAAGCGGGTTAACACTGGGGATGCGCACCAGGCCGCCGACCCGTTCGGCGAGCGTGAGAGCCGGGGTTTCGGTGGTCGAGGTCGCCATGATCAGGTTCGCAGCAGCGTGCGGTAGATGGCGGTGGCCTTGTCGATCTCGGCGATGTCGATCCATTCGATCGCCTGGTGAGCCTGATCGATCGAACCTGGGCCGAACACCACGATCTCGGAGGCAACCTCGGCGTACTGCAGAGCATTGCTGCCATAGGACGCAACATCGGGTGCAGTATTTGCTAGTCCGGCGAGCATCTGAACAAGTGCAGAATCAGGATCCTGATAGAACGCTGCTGCTGCGAACCCGTTGGCCAAGGTGATGTCGGTCTTCAGCGGATGTGCGGCCTGGCGCATCAGTTCGCTGAGTTGTTCGAAGATGAGCTCGGGATCTTCGCCCGGGGCGCAACGCCGACCTGCGAACAAATCACAGTGCGGCGGAATGATGTTGCGAGCAACACCGCCACTGACCTCGAGTACCGCAACTGATCCGTTGCCAACAGCAGTCGGTGGGGGAATTGAATCGAGCCGCTCTTGTTCAGCGTCGATCGCTGCGATGATGCGAGCGGCACCGCTGATGGCATTCTGACCGAGATGTGGCTTCGACGAGTGCGCCGCGTGGCCATGCACAGTCACCTCAAGACCAACGCCGCCTTTATGCCCGTGCACTGGTGCGCACATGGTTGGTTCTGCCACGATCATCTGGTCGATCCGACTGCCATGGTCCTGGAGCCAGTCGCGATATCCGGCGGCGCCGATGAGGCCACCCATTTCTTCGGCCACCGTGCCGACGACGTTCAGGGTGGGCACCGGTTGTTCGCCGGATGCACGCATCTCTTCGAGCACACTGAGAATAATCGCCAGACTTGCCTTGGTGTCGACCGAACCGCGGCCGTAGACCCGGTCGTCTTCGATGCGGCCATCAAAGGCGGGGTCGGTCATGTGCTCGACACCCACAGTGTCCAGGTGCACGTCGACGGTGATCACCCGATCGGTCTGGCCTTGAAAGCGGGCGTACACATTGTTACGGCCGTCGATGACATCGTCGACGGTGACGTCACCGCCAAGATCGGCGGCGCGTTCAGCCAGCCATGTGCTGAGCGCAACCTCGCCTTCGTCACCCGAGGTCGGTCCCGCTTGCAGCGGATTTACGCTCGGAATCCGGACGAGATCACCAACTCGCTCGGCGATAGTGAGTGTTGGAATGAGATCAGGTCCTGCCATGGGCCACACTAACTCGCGACCCGTGCTTTGTCGCCCGTCCGACCACCTAATGGGCAGCCATGGGAATCAGAGGAGTTGTGACCGGACACGATGAGAACGGCAAGGCTGTATTTGGCAGCGACGAGGTGGTCGAACCACCGACCCTGGCATGTATGCCGCCTGCACCATTGACTACGAGTAGCTGGTGTCGGGTCGATGTGTACTCGAGTTGGACGACGGAGCGACCAGGGAGTTAGCGGCAGGTGACATGGTGGTACCGAGCGGTACCCGGCACGCGTGGCGCAACCCCTCCGACGAACCTTGCGTGCTTGTCGCGGTGCTGATCGCCGCCGACCACACCGGGTTCCCCGGGTAGTCCAGCTCTGAACTCATCGCTCGTCGAAACCCTGTTTCGAGCTCCCGGGTTTATGGTCCCGGCGTGTCTCGGGTTCGGGTAATTCTTGACACCCCAGGGATATCAAGAATTCCGTTAGACGCGGACCTCGTAGTAGAGGTTGGCGGCGTCGTCGAGGTCGTGGGTGGTGAAGCGGCTGAAGCCTGCGGTTTCGGTCAGCTCTTGGGCTGCGCCAGCATGAAGGCCAAGGGTGCCCAAGCCGGCGCCTCCAGGCTCGGACATGGCCGATTGCAGACACGAGGCAACCGAGAAGCCATAGAACATGGCCAAGAGAGGATTGCGACTGTCCCTGCTGAAATCGCCAGACGAGCGGATGTCTTTGAGAAGCCAGGTTCCGTCGCTGGCAATCGCTTCGCGGATTGCCGATGCCGTGCGGTCCGGGAAGGCCATGTCGTGCATGCAATCAAACGTGATGACCAGGTCGTAGCTGCTACCGGCAGGCAGATCTTCACCACCGGCGACGACGAACTCGCAGTTGTCGAGACCCATATCAGACGCGCGAGATCGTGCGATATTGACGGCGACGTCGCTTGGGTCATATCCGACGCACCGAGCATTTGGAAACGCCTTCGCCAACGTGGTCAGCATGACCCCGCCGCCACAGCCGACGTCCACGACCAATGCGCCAGCTTCGAGCTTGTCGACCACACCGCTAAGAGCGGGAAGCACGGTTGAGGTCAGGGCTAACCGTGACCATGGGCCAGTCATGCGGGCAAGGCCTGCCGCTGCGTTTGGCCCCTGTTCTTCATAGGTCATGCCGATGCCGGTGCGGAACGAGTTCGCGATCTTGTCGAGCACGGTCGAATCGATGCCACCACGGAACGCTCCAGCCGCAAACGAGATCGAGTTCTCTTCGTCGGCCAGCACCGCAGCCTGCACCTCGGTGAGTTCGAAGCTGCCGTCTTCGTGGCGATCCACCAGGCCGGCCGCGGCTTGGCCCAACAGCCATTCGCGAACGAAACGTTCATGAAGTTCAGCAGCAGCGGCGACGTCGTGCGACGTCATCACGCCACTTGCTGCCATCGTCTTGTAGATGCCAAGTTGATCGCCAAGATGGATCATGAGCGACACCTGCTCGCCCATCTTGTAAGTCCAAACCTTGAAGCCAAACATCTTGATGGCATTTGGATCGAGTTCAGTATTCACGATTCCCCCTGGATAGTTGCGTTGGTCGCACACTACGCGGCCCGCGGTCGGCGAGTCAGATTGCTCTCTGCTGCTGAGGCTGCATGGGCAAGCTCAGTTACGTGCGAGATGGGGTGTCGGTTCTTGTTGGCTTTGCCGGGCGGCCACTCGGGCCTACCCGCTGATGCTGCTGGCCTGCAAAGCTAGGTATATGAGTATTTTGATTACTGGCGGCACCGGATTTATCGGCGCCGAAATCGTTCGCATGCTTGTTGCGCAAGGCCGAGACGATGTGATCGTGGCTCACCGATCGGGCAATTTTGATCGCATCAGCGACATCGTCGACCAGGTGCAACTGGTCCAAGCCGATCTTGGTGATGACGGCGCCATCGAGCAACTCATCTCCTCGACCGCCCCCGACTCGATCTATCACTTCGGCGCAACCCTGACTGGGCCCGGCGAGGAAGACCCACAGGGTCTGCTTCGATCCAACGTGTCGGGCGTGATCACGCTGTTCGAAGCGGCCAGACAAGCGGGGACCAAGCAGATCATCTTCGCGAGCAGCATCGGCACCTATGGACGTGACCTCGAGCACGGTGTGCCCGTCGACGACATGAGCTTGCAGCGGCCGAACAGTATCTACGGCGTAACCAAGGTGTTCGCCGAGAACCTGGGTGCCTGGTATCGAGGCAAGTACGGACTCGACTTTCGTGGCCTTCGCTACCCCTCGATTGTGGGTCCCGGCGTTACGACCAAGAGTCTTGCGCAGTACACGAGCTGGATGATCGAAGCGGCTGGCAAGGGTGAGCCGTTCAGCGTGTGGACAGGCCCCGAAACCGTCATTCCTATTCTGTATTACAAGGACGCTGCTAAGGCGGCCATCGATTTGGCTGCGGCGCCGCTCGACGACATCAAGACAATGAACTACTTGGTAGATGGTGTTCGCCCCACACCAACAGCTGGCGAACTCGCCGACGCGGTGCAATCCCGGGTGCCCGACGCAAAGATCACGTTTGATGTTGATCCCGCAGCGGCTATCAGCCTGGCCCGCAACCTGACCATTGACGATGCGGTCGCCCGAGCCGAGTGGGGTTGGGAACCAGCCTTCGGTCTCGATGCCATGATTGACGACTTCCTCGCCGACCTCTAGCTAGTGGTCCCAAATAGGGCTGCTCCTTCACCTAGTCCCTGGCCAGTATCTGTTGGTCGAGGGCTTCGGTGGTGATGTTCTGGACCAACAGTTTGTGGTGTTCTAGTCGGGCAGCATGGGGACGGTGCGTGCGTCGCTGCTTAGGAGCGCAGCGCGGCCAATGGAATCGGTATCGAACCGCTCACGAATCTGATTGATAGTGGTGTCGAGCTCAGGTGGCGGCCCACCGTCGAGGCTCGAGGTCAATTACACCACGCCTGCGGGGGCTGAGGTTGGTAACCGAGATCCCGACCGGGGTGAGTCAGCGTTGCTTCGCGAGTGGCCAGGCTTCGTCGAGAAGCTGCTTTGCCGTGCGGTGAATCTAGGCGGTGCTGGTGACTTTGGCGAGAAATTTGGTCGATGCACAGCCCACACTGATTGGCAGCCGGACCTCAGCGAGCACACGCTTGCGGAGCCGCGCCGTGATGCCCCGGCCAGACCCAACTTGGCGGCGAAGTCCGGTCACATCGAGGAATGGCTCGCCGATCGACATGGCTTTGACCTCGGGTGGGGTGTCGTGGAAGATCTCGACGACAGCCTTACTGGCATCGCGGTAGGGCCGTATTCGTGGCGGGACTTCGATGATGTTGGGGCACAGTTTGCGCGCCTGATGGCCGTTCATGGCTGGGCGCACCGCCATAGCCCGGGCCTCGTAGCTGGTGGCAAGGACCACACCACCGCCGACGATCATGAGCCGATCACGAAGTGCAGGATTATCGAGCCGCTCGACCGACGCGTAGAACGCGTCGAGATCAGCATGCAAGATCGTAGAGATCCAACACATGTTCCCGTGATTGCATCAGTTCGTCGAGAGCAGCACATTGCTGGCAGCGTCCTAGTATCGATCTATGACGTCATCGGAGACCTTCGATCCGGCCGCGAAAGAGCAAGAATTACTTGCTGAAGCCACGTCGTGGGACATCTCGAATCCTGCAGATCCTGACCCTGGTGACATCCCGATTGTCGACGTTGGGTCGTACTTCACCACTGGCTCAGACGCCGATCTGCATGCCGTGGCTGCGACACTTCGACACGCGTGCGAAGACGTCGGCTTCTACCAGTTGGTCGGTCATCAGGTGCCCGAATCGTTGATCGCGGACACGTTCGATTGGTCCCGACGCTTTCACGCCCTGGACCTAGAAACGAAGCAGCAGATCAACCTGGACAACCCTGCATGGCCGGTGCCGACCGTTGGCTATATGCCTGTCGGCGAACGCCGGTTGCCTCGGCGAGCCAAGGGAAATCTGAACGAAGCGTTCCTGATCAAGGGCGATCGTGGCGTCGAATACGACGATAATCAATGGTTGCCCGACAGCGATTTACCAGGTTTTCGGGCTGGTACCGAAGCCTATGGGCGGGCGGTAAGCGCCCTGGCCATGCGGCTATTGCCGGTGTATGCCATCGCATTGGATCTCGAAAAGGACTTCTTTGCGCCCGCGTTCCTGTCGCCGTTTTGGCGACTTCGGTTCACCCACTATCCAGCATTTGCGCCCGATGCCGATGACGAATTTGGCATTGCTCCTCATGTCGACACAACGTTCTTCACGCTGTTGTTGCAGGACTCGCCTGGGCTGGTTATCCATAGTGCCAAGCGCCAGCAATGGATCAAGGCGCCACGAGTCGACAATGCCTTTGTCGTGAACTCTGGTGAGTTGCTTAAACAGTGGTCCAACGATCGTTTCTTGAGCACCCGGCACTTCGCAAACAATGCAACCGAAGGCCAATCTCGTTACTCGATTCCATTCTTCTTTAACGCAACCGCCGACTATCCGATGGCGTGTTTGCCGTCATGTCACGATGCCGAGCACCCGGCGAAGTACCCGACGATCAGCTACCTCGAAAGCCAAGCCGTTGTTCAAGGTGAGTGATGAGAACAGTGAATAACCATGGCAGATGATCGTCGTAATGGCCTCGAATTGGATCCTGATGCTGGCCAACAATTTGACCTGATTGTTGTTGGCCTAGGTGCAATCGGAAGTGCTGCGTTGATGCATGCATCGCGGTCCGGCCTGCGGGTGCTGGGTATAGATCGTTACGACCCACCACATCATTTTGGTTCGTCACATGCCGAGAGCCGGATCACCCGGTTGGCCGTGGGAGAGGGTCCGCAGTACCTCCCGTTCGTCGCCAGGTCTCACCAGATTTGGCGAGAGCTCGAGGCTGAAACAGGCGAGCAACTGCTGCATCAACCTGGGGGTTACATCATCACCCCACCGGCAAAAACAGACGATCCTCGGTGGGGTGGTTTCGTCGACCGCACGGCTGATGTTGCGGCGACGGCCTCGATTCCGTTCGAACTTCGCACCCCGAAACAGGTGCAAGATCATGTGCCCAGGGTGCAGTTGCAGGGTGATGAAAAGATCGGATTTGAGCCAACCGGCGGCATCGTCATGTGCGAGCTAGCGGTCAAAACGCAACTCGATTTAGCCTGCGTGTCAGGCGCAAAGATGGTCATAAACACGCCGGTGGTGGCCATCGAACCGTCTCATGGAGGTGCCACCGTGCACACAGCACGAGCCCATTATTGGGGTCAAAATGTGCTTGTGGCGACCGGCGCATGGTTCCCTGATTTGGCCCCAATCGTCGATGCTCAGGCTGTCACCGTCACCCGCCAAACCGTGTTTTGGTTCCATGTTGACCAGCCAGAAGACTTCGCCGCCGAACATTTTCCATTCATTCTTTGGCCGGGCGAGACCATCGCTGAGTACTCCGCGGTGTTCCCGATGCCCCCAGGTGGACGCCCCGGACTGAAGCTTCTTGGGGAGCAATTCGTAGAGACAACGACGGCCGAAACTGTCGATCGCCAGGTTCAACAACACGAGGTAGACGACTTCTATTCTCGTCTGGTCGCACCTCGTTTGACGGGCGTACACCCGACGATTGCCCATAGTGCGGTGTGTCTCTACACCAGCACAAATGATGATCGTTTTCTTATCGATCGTCACCCCGACTCTGCCCAGATCATGCTGGCATCACCGTGCAGTGGGCACGGGTTCAAGCACTCCACTGCGCTGGCCGAGGCCATGGTTGGCAGCCTGACAGGAGCGGCAGGCGCGCTAGACCTGTCGTCGTTTATGCGCCAATAGACGATTGCCAAACCCAGAAACAACCTGCATAGTGTGACGATGTTGAGGAACGAAACTTTGTCGAGCGCTCCTGTTGCACCGGAGACCGAGGCCGAGGCATACGCCTTTTTAGAGCAGCTCCGATGGGGTAATGATGGCCCAACAGAGTGTCCACATTGTGGGTCCGAAAAAGGCGCGTGGTACCTGAAACCCAAGGATCCCGAGGGCCGAAAATCCAAGGGTGGCAGTGCCGCTCGGTCCCAACGACGGGTCTGGAAGTGCAGCGAAAACAGCTGCCGTCGTCAATTTTCAGCGCTTACAAACACCGTGTTACAAGCCACGAAAATGCCTGTCCGTGCCTGGGTCGGCACCATCTTTGACCTATGCGATGATCCCAGTGGAGTCTCTGCTCGAGACATCGCAGCCCGGTGGGACGTCACGGAGAAATCGGCCTGGGCCATGCTGAACCGGATTCAGGATGCGCTGACTCAATCCAACGTTGACGGTGCCTTCCTGGACCTAACTACGCCGCTTTGGTTCGAGGTTTCAGCCGAGCTACAGGCCTTGATCGATCAGCAAAAACGAGACCAAGGTGATGCTGAAATCCAGGCGGCATCCGCGAAGAAAAAGGCAGACGGCGAGGCGTCTGAACGCATCGAGCGAGACGTGCAACGAGCGCTGAGCGAGGCTCCGCAACAGGCGAAGGTAACGGCTGCGCCACCTAATCGAGTGATAGCTCGACGTGCTGAAGCTCGCTCGAAACCGCCTGAATCAGCGGCTGATACGAAGCTGGCTGGGCGTCATTCTGGGGTAGCTCCGAGGCTCAATTCGGGTTCGGGTGAACTCATCTCTGAGCCTGCGACTGAGGCCGGCACGCCTATATCGCTACCTGTCTCCGCGCCGGTCGACAGGTTGACCGAGAGCCAAGAACGTCGTGATCCTGGGGCCACAGACCAGGTCAAGTCCGACGTCGAACGGGTACTTGCTGAAGTATTCGGCGATGCTGTACCAGCCAAAAGCAAGGCCATGCAGGACACCGAAGTGTTGCAGAACCAGGTGGCGAATCCTGCGACAACAGCCCAACCGGCGGGGTCAAATCAAGTCCCAACTGAGCGACGAACAAGGCCGGTATCTGAGTCTGTCAACCAAGCTTCTACGCGGACACCTGCACCAGATGTCCGGTCTGAGGTAACCGTGAAGGCGAGCAAGACAGGCATTGACGTAGGGCCTGAGGCGGCGACTACGGGGACCAGATCAGCTACGGGGTTGGTTGCTGGGCAGCCGAAAAAGTCTGGCAAGCAGGACGCCAAGGTAGAACACAAAAACAAGAAAAGGCGGGCTAGCGCCGAAAGGAGAGCGCAGGCTAAACGGGTTGAGCAGGCAGACCCCCAGGCTGCGGATAGCCATGTACCGGCCGGGACTAGTGCAGAGAATGTGCAGGATGGTTCTGGCGTGGACCGCACGGCTCACACCGAAGATCGACGAGATCCCATGCGCGATGCAGAAGTCTCTCTGGTGGGCGCCGACCGAGGCGACGATTCACTGGGCAGGGGTTGGCTCGATAGACCCACAGAGATGTCAAGTGGATCTGAACGTCAGGTGTCCTCAGACCAGGGACAGCTGAGCGGCGTCGATGCATCGGAACTTGGTCCGGCGTGGGCTTCCAATGAAGCCATCATGTTGCCTGACACACAACAAGATATCGAGGCACCAGAAGGCTAAATGGAGCTGTTCGAGGATGGTTCCACCGAGCTTGGTTAGTCCGCTGGGGAGCCTGAGGGGCCAACGCCGTAGCAGTCAAAGCGCTCGATGGGGCTGCTCCATACATCGCCTAGGGATACAACGAGATGGACTACGTTCGCCTGGTGAGCAGAGACGAACAGAACCAACCGGCCTCCCCGGCGGTAGATGTACGATCTGGCCGGGAGGTCTCAGCTGACCGCTGGAATCGCCGATTTCGGATCGAGGGTGACGCGATCGAGGCGTTAAAAGTCATTGTTGCGGGACGTTCCAGAAAAACGTTTGAACCTTTTCTAGAGCCAAAATACGACGCTCGGCGAACGCGTAACCACGGTTCTGGAAGCTGACCAGCGGGCAGTAATTGAGCAGGCGCTGATTGATCAGCAGAGTGGCATCGTCGATCCGTACACCTTGCACCAACACGCAAAACCAGTACCAGCCAATCCCTCGGTCACCGGCGCCTTCGGCATCGACGAGTTCATTGTTGATCTCAATGACCGTGTCGCCGCTGGATCATCGGCTCTGGCTCGACGGGGTGTGCTCGACGCTGCCGATTCTGACGGCGAGTGATTCGCCGGCAGGTTGTACCGGCTTCGGAGGCCCTAAGATCCCACTGGTGACAAGGCGCATGACAACAATGCTGGTGATCATTCTGGCGTTACTGCTCGCGCTGGCTGCGTGTTCAGGATCCGATGACCTGGGAACTGCCGCCGACGCTGATCCCGCATCGTCGTGCGAAGCATCGGCACAGCAGATCGTTGCTCGTTTCGATACGTTCCTCGAGCCCTATACCGATCTTGCCCCTGAAGAGTTTCTGGCGAGCGAACTCGAGGATCTTGCTGACTTCCAAAACGATGTTGCCCAGACGGTGGTCACGGTCGCCACCGACCCGAACGACAACTGCACGGAACGAGACCTAGAGGACGAGGTAGCACTTGCCCTAGAGCAGTACGCAGGAGAGGGCACCCTGAACCAGTATCTGGTCAGCTTGGTGCGCCAAGGGGTTCAGGTCGAACGTCGCGATGTGATCGTCGGCCCAGATGATGATCTGGTCGCCATCCTTGAGACACTCGGACCCGGATCATCGATCACATTTACCGAAGGTGTCTTCACGCTCGATTCGTCCATACTTGTGCAAGGGGATCTCGTGCTTGTGGGCGCTGGGCGAGACAAGACCATCCTGAGATCCACCGCAGACACCGCAGCGATAGTTGTGCTCGCTGGTGGCACCATGGTGATGAACGACTTCACGGTACGCCATATCGGCGACTTGCCTGCATCGGTCGTCGTCGCGGTCGACTCGTCGCTTGAGCTCGTGAACATGGCGATTCTCGGCGGTGTCGTCGATGGCGAGGGCGGCGGCGGAAGTGGCATCGTGCTTACCGAAACCGACCAGGCAACCTCGGTCCATGTCGTGGCGATCGACGAAAGCGTGATCTCCAATAACGGTGCTGCGGGGATCGCAGTCACCGGCGCGTTTGAACCCCGCATTCTTAATTCGGTGATTGAGTTGAATGTTCAGTGCGGGATCTGCTTCTTTGACACCGCTGCTGGGCAGGTGCAGTCAACGACCTTGCAAGGGAACGGCGTTGGCGTACAGGCGAGTAATCAGACAGCACCCGAATTATCGCTGAACATGTTTGTTGACAACGAGTTTGCTGGCCTACTCATCGAAGATGAATCGGCTGCGATCGTAATTGCCAATAGTTTCGAGGGAGCCGAGACAGTCGCCATTGATGTTCAAGGCACGGCAACTGCCGTGGTGCAGCGGAACACGATTGGCGCCCATGCTGTAGGGATCTCGCTCCGGGGGACGTCCGTTGCATCGGTGTCTGACAACACGATTACCGATGCTGATGTCGGTATTCTCGTTGGTGGTTCGGCGGTCCCAGTGGTGTTTGAGAATCTGATCGACAGCTCACAGATCGCTGGCATGTTGCACACCGAATCGTCTGGTGGCGAGTTCGTGGCCAACCGGATACAGACACAATTGGGCGCAGGTATCGTCGTCGAGGGCGCCGCGGAACCGAAACACATCGATGTCGTGGTCGACGGTGGTTTGGTCGGTGTCGTGTTCCGAGAGATGGCAGCAGGGCTATTGCGGGGGGCAATCTTGTCGGACCAGCAGGTTGGTATTGAAACGAATGATCAGACGTCGCCCACGATCGAGTTGAGCGTCGTTGAAAATGCATTGGGCGCCGGTGTGATCCTGGGCGGCCAGACCACCGCTGTGTTTCGGCGAAACAGCATTACTACGCCCGTCGCAATTGGCATTCAGACGAGTGGCGAGAGTGCGCCGCTTATCGAGGGAAACCTGGTTGCGGGAGCAGTCACCTCCATGCTGGTTACCGAGTTCAGCACGCCCAAGATCATCGACAACACCCTGACGGACCAGGCCTTTGGTATCGGCGTGAGCGATCAGGCCATGCCTCTGGTCGAAGGAAACGAGATCAAGAACGCTACTGAGGGAGCTCTATCGTTCGAGGGCGAGAGCGGCGGTATCGTCCGGAATAACACGGTTACTGACGCCGGCGTCGTGGGCATCTGGATCGCAGGCACGGCGTCGCCCACACTCGAGGCAAACAAGCTCTTTGCTGCGGTGCCGAAACCTGATGGCCAAACTGGCGACGAAGAGCTGCCCGACGACGGAGAAAGCGATGACGCCGATGATGGGACCTTGGACGAGACCGCCGATGACGGTGCGACTGACGACGGCGATACGCGTTCGGGTGCGGGCCTGCTGTATGCAGAGCAGGCGAGTGGCACGGCGATCGACAACACGTTGTTCGGTTTCGTAATCGGGATCCAGGTCAGCGATCAGGCGGCACCCAACGTGACTTCGAATCAGGTCGATGGTGCAGGGGTTGGTGGTGTCGGTATTTTGTACGGCGGCGATGGCGCTGGTACCGCCGACGGAAATCTCAGTATCAACCAGCAAGTTGGTTTCCAGCTCAGTGACATAGCGGCGCCGCAACTCACCAACAACATCGTCGAGGATGCGTCGGTTGCCGCCTTCCTGATCCAGGGGCAGTCGATCGCTGAACTCTCTGGTAACAGTTGTCTCGGCGGGGGCGGGGGCATCGTGGTCCTCGAAGAGGCCGAACCAGTGCTAACCAACAACGCCTGCACCATTCAATAGCCGGGCCAAATGGTCAGGTCGTTGTCGGGCCGATCAGCTACATTAACGCCGCTGCAGGCTTGGAACGATGAGCTGCGCCTATCGCATCGGCGATTTCGATGATGTGTGCGTCGGTGAGATTACTGATCGTTACCCGTATGGCACGAGCAGGTGTCAATTGGTAGGGCGTTCCTGAACGTATGGCATAACCAGCAGCGCGGACTGCTGCGATTGCTGCGTGCTCGTGCACGGTTGGGATCCACACGTTGATGCCGGAGATACCGCTGGATGCCAACTGCTGGGTCGCGAGGGCCTCGATCAGGAGGGTCCGTCGCCGCGTATAGCTGTCCGCGGTCTCGGCAAGCAGTGTCGTGGTGGCCGGGTCGTTCAATAGATAGGCGGCCACACGCTGCAGGATGAAGCTCACCCATCCAGGCCCGTTGCTGAGACCAATATTGACTCGATTGATCGTCTGTTCATCTCCTGCAACCAGCGCAACACGAACATCGGGGCCAAGCGACTTTCCAAGCGAACGCATGGTTGCCCATCGAGGTCCTGGAGCAGCGATGGGGTGATAGTCAACACCGGAGATGAAGCCTGCATGGTCATCTTGGATCAGAGCGGTGGCGGGATGATGCGCCAGGAGTTCGCTTAAGATCATTGCCCGTTCGGCGTTGAATGCAGCACCGGTTGGGTTGTGGGCCCGCGGGGTCACGACGAGTGCTGCAAGTCCAGCTTGAAGGCCTGCCTCCAGACCAGCGGGTGTAATTCCGTGTTCGTCAACGGGAAGTGCAATCAGCTCTAGACCCAAGCTGCGTGCAAGCTGATGAACGGGGATATGACCAGGATCCTCGACGCCGATTCGATCGCCGATCCGAAGATCGAACGCAGCGAGCACTCGCTGTACTGCGTCCATAGCGCCTGACGTGATGGCCAAGTTCTGGCTCTCGATGTGATCTGTTTCGAACTGGTGGCGGGCTGCGTCTGCCAATAATGGCTCGATGAGCTGACCGCCGTAACGCGGCTGGGGTAACGACGCGGCATAGGCAAGTGCGGGCCCGAGCGCTGGCAGTTGGTTGGGATCTGGTGAGCCATCATGTGCGTCGATCAAGCCGTCCGGGGTGTCGTCTTGGAAGCTTGCTTCAACCCGGCGTGCTTGGGCGACCAGTGTTCCCTGTCGGCCCCGGCCACTCACCATGGCGCGAAGCCGTAGCTCACGGTAGGCCGCGGCGACAGTTGCAGGGGCGACGTCGAGCTCCGCGGCAAGATCGCGCACCGATTGCAGCCGATCTCCGCTGCGAAGTTCGCCCGCGGCGATGCGGGCTTCGATGTCAGCGCGAATTGTTCTTGCTGTCGTGGCCGCCATGACGCATAATGTACCGACTATAAATGAGTAATGTACTAGTACGTAATTCCGCAATCTTGACCACGTGTGGCCGAGACGAGTAAAGGGTCTCGCCATGACTGAGCACGAGCCAGCTTCCCAACGCACGACCATGAAACGGGGTACGAACCGCGCCGTCTACAGCCCCGACGAGATCCGTGCTGTTCTGCAGGCCGGAATGATCGCCCATGTCGGGGTGACCACCGAAGACGGACCGATCGTGCTGCCGATGGCGTACGGCCTGCGCGGTGACCAGATTCTGGTCCACGGTTCTGTCGCAAACGCAATGTTGCGTGGCGGCCGGGGCATTGACGTGTGTATCACCGTCACAATCGTTGATGGGCTGGTTGTTGCCCGCAGCCCACTGCACAACTCGATGAACTATCGGTCAGTTGTGATCCGCGGCCTAGCGTCGCCGATCACCGATCCCGCCGACCAAGCTGATGCACTCAAGGTCATCAACGATCACCTCGCACCGATTTGGGACACGGCCCGGGCCCCCAGCGAAAGCGACTACAAGCAGACGCTGGTGCTCTCGGTTCCGCTCGCTGAAGCGTCAGCCAAGATTCGGGACGGCGATCCCATAGACGATGACGCCGACATCGCTGGACCCTGGTGGGCAGGCGTGCTGCCGCTAACAAGTACATGGGGGAACCCAATCAACTCGGCCGACCTGCGAGAGGGAATTCAACCAAGCGTCGCCGTGACCACGCTCAGCGGATCCGACGCCCACGAGTAGTCCGGCAACAGGGTTTGGATCTGCTGTCCCGGCAGTTTCTTGTAGCTTTTGTGTCTGACACAGATGATGCAAGGCTGAGTGGGCTGCACCGGCGGGGGCTCTCCGTGGGTCCAAGTGTTGTCTCTGTGACATCTGGCTCAGATGCATCTGCTGTTCGGGGACTTGCGTATAGCTACGAGTGAGTAGCGTTTCGAAGCGCACTTGTGCACGCTGTCGCACCCCCCATCATCTGCCGCGGCATAGGGAGACATCATGGCCACGGAACCGCTCCGTTCGTTGATCACGTCTATCGCTACGTTGGCGACCCGGAGGTGGCAGATCGCCCTCGGCTTTATGGTCATGTTGCTCATCGCTGGTGTTTCGGCATACGGATTTGGCCTAGACCGCGAGGGCTTCCCGCCCATCGACACACCCATCGCCGTCGTGACCGGCACCTACTTCGTCGACGATGCTGACACCGTCGACGCCGAGGTCACGAACCCATTGGCACGAGCGTTCGCTGATGTGCCCGACGTACTAGAGGTTCAGACACAGGCCCGGCCGAGTTCCTTCGTGGTCGTCGTTGAGTTCGACAGCGGTGTCGACAGCTCAATTGGCACCGAGCGGCTGGCCTCGTTGAATATTGAGCTCCCGCCAGGGGCAGAAGCAGACTACCGCTCGATCAATGCGGCGAAATTCATCGATAGCTACGACCTGCTCATCTCGGTGGTGGGTCCCGAGAACGCCTCGCCTGAAGAGTTCCAGACCCAAGCAGCTGCTCTCGCCGACTATCTCGCTGCCAACGCAGAGATCTCCGATGCAGTTGTCCGTGACCTGCTCACCGAGTCGATTGATCCAGACACTGGTGAGCAAGAGATCAGACTCACCCGCTTCACCCGTGTTGCGCTTGGCCCCGATGACTTCGTCGACGCCATCGCTGTTGGCCTTATTCGCGACAAGGCCTCCAGTCTTGACGTCCTTGGCTTCACCGATTTGGTCGAAGACGAGCTCAACGGCACTGACTCGCCGCTCGCAGACGGTTTTCAGGCCGAGATTACTGCCGACTTCGCTACGGGCGTTCGACAACAGCTGTCGTCACTAACGCGCAACCTGTTGACGGGTCTGCTCGCCGTCGCGGCCGTGAGCCTGCTGCTGATTGGTTGGCGGGTAGCGGTGCTGACCGCCGGCTTTATGGCGCTTGTGCTGATGGGCGCACTCGTCGGGCTGTGGGCCGTTGGTTACAGCCTCAATACCATCACACTGTTTGGTCTGATCTTGACGTTGGGTCTGTTGGTCGACGATGCGATTGTGATATCGGAATCAATCGATGCCAATCGCGACGACCCCGACCCTGGCGAAGACATCACGTCGGTTGGTGTCATCAAGCGCGCAATCGATCGAGTGGGTGCGGCGTCGTTTGCGGGCACGCTGACCACGGTCGTGGTGTTTTCACCCATGCTGTTCATCGGTGGCATTCTGGGCGAGTTCATTCGGCCGATTCCATCCACGGTGATGATCACCTTGCTGCTGTCTTTCCTGTTCTCGATCGTGTTCATTCCCGTGATGGGCCGACTGTTCTTACTCAAGGGTGAAAAGCCAAACAACCCAATCGTTCGTGCCGAGAGGTCGATCGCTAATGCGGCTGGTCGGCTTGCTGCAATGCCGTCGGGCAACGGTGCCAAAGGCTGGTTCGTAGGAATCGCTATGGCACTGCTTGCCTTCCTGGCAATTGGCTCAGGAATCGGCCTGGCTGGCGGGCTTGGCTTCAGCATCTTCCCGCAAGGTAAGGACTCGGTTGGCCTCAGCCTGGGCGCAGAGTTTCCGCCAGGAACCACGATTGAGCAAGCCCAAGCGGTTTCGGCGCAAATCAACGAAGTGGTTGTCGATGTGCTCGGTGAGGATCTGCTGCGAGCGCAATATGTGCGAGGTAACGAACGGTTGATTCAGGCATTTGTTGACCTGACACCGATCGGCAGTCGTTCCACCAAATCACCCGAGTTCGTCGATCAGATCGAAGAGCGCCTGGTTGGGCTCCAGGGCGCCCGCGTCACCGTTTCACAGCTAGAGAATGGCCCGCCTGTCGAGGAGTTCCCGTTTGCGATGCAAATCAGCGTTGACGATGACGGTGTCGACGCTGCGCAGGCATTCGCCGAAGAACTAACCGCCGGCCTAATTGGTCAAGAGGTTCCGTCAGGGACCGACACGGTGACGATCATCGATACTCAGATTTCTACAGATGGTTCGATTGCCCGAACCGATGGTTCCCGATACATCGAGGTGCGTGCCAAGTACGACGAAGCTAGTGGCATCTCTGGAATCCTGGCATCGACCGAGGACCTGCTAGCTGTCCAATACTCGGGCGAGGCACTGCAGGGTCGAGGGCTCGCAGCCGACTCACTCGGCTTCGACTTTGGCCTCGAATCAGACAACCAGGATGACTTCGCTGGCCTTGCTGTTGCTGGCCTGGTGGCTCTGGCGCTCATGCTGGTGCTGCTCACCGTCCAGTTCCGCTCGCTAGCGCAGTCAATGCTGATCTTTCTTGCGATCCCGTTCAGCTTCTTTGGTGTGTTTGGCGCTCTGACATTGAGCGATAACCCGTTGAGCTTCTTGGCGGTCGTGGGCTTTATTGCGTTGATTGGTGTGGCTGTGAACAACACGATCCTGCTTGTCGATGCGGCAAACCAAGAGCGCCGCGCTGGTGCTTCGATCGGGCCGGCAATCGGTTCAGCTGTCGCCAGCCGCTTCCGCCCACTTGTGGCCACGACGATCACGACGATCGCAGGCTTGTTGCCGCTGTCGCTCGCCGATCCATTCTGGGAGTCGCTTGGCTTCACCCTGATGGGTGGCCTGGTCAGCTCGACCGTGCTGGTCTTGCTTGCGTTCCCGGCGTTTTATATTGCGCTCGAATGGGTGCGCACTTGGGCACGTAATCTGGTCCGCGGATGGCGCGGCAAACCTCTGATCAACTACTGATCTGGGCCATCGCACAGCTGTCGCGGTATCACCTGCACACCGATGTCGGTTCGTCATCGACATTGGCAACCATCGTTGGAGGTAGGGCGGTAGTTTTTATTGGCGAACGCCATCGGCGACGACACCTGAAAGAAACTCATGACTGCGATCAAACTCGACGGCGAATCCGTCGCCTCAGAGATCAAGAACGACCTGCGCATGCGTATAGCGGCACTGGCGGACCGAGGGATCACGCCCGGACTAGGCACGCTGCTCGTTGGTGATGATGGCCCATCGGCCAACTATGTGTCGATGAAGCACCGTGACTCTGAAGACCTGGGAATGGGTTCCCGTGAGGTGCGGCTGCCCGCAACAACGACCCAGGCCGAGATCCACGCTGTTATCGACGACTTCAATGCGGATCCTTTGGTCGATGCCTACATCGTCCAGTACCCCTTCCCTGCTGGTCTGGACTTCGAAGCTGCGTTGATTCGCGTGCTGCCCGACAAGGATGCCGATGGCCTGCATCCGGTCAATCTTGGCAAGCTTGTTCAAGGCACCGAGGCTCCCGTGGCCTGCACCCCGGCGGGTATTCAGCTGCTGCTGAATCGCTATGAAGTGCCAATCAAGGGCAAGCATGTCGTGATTGTTGGGCGTGGCCTGACAATCGGCCGGCCGCTGGCCAACCTGATGGCGCTCAAGCGAGACATGGCGAATGCCGCCGTCACCGTTGTACATACCGGTGTCGATGACATTGGGTACTACACCCGCCAGGCCGACATTCTGATTGCGGCCGCTGGTGCGCCCCGCATGATTAGGGCCGACATGGTGAAGTCGGGCGCAGCTGTTGTTGCTGCTGGCGTGAGCTTTGAAGGTCCCAAGCTTGTCAGCGACGTCGACGACGACGTCGCTGAGATCGCCGGCTGGTTGTCGCCGCGTATCGGCGGCGTCGGCCCAATGACTCGAGCGCTGCTCATGGCCAACACGGTGGCGGCAGCTGAACGTAGCGCTGGCTAGCTTCAGCACTAGCAGGGTGCTGAAAAGTGCATACCGAACGTCTCAACGACTATTCATCGCCGCTCGCTGCGTTCTCAAAACCCTTCTTCCAGACGAAGGCGTGACGATTTCTGGGGCCTTACGGGTAGCCCGCCTTCGGCTGTTCTTTAGTGTTGTGATCTGCAGCCCCGGTGATAGAGAGCGCCGCATCGACATTCAGTAACCAAATTTCTATGCGACAAGGTCCACCGCTGTGGCGCCCGGTCGTTGTGATGTCGATAG
>MEHZ011565352.1_pt1 | contig 20670 bp, 19 predicted proteins | sample 897221 | NCBI WGS metagenome assembly MEHZ01 (sample SAMN05514161, study PRJNA337945) | marine metagenome | isolation source: marine surface water | place: Arctic Ocean | collected 2007-12-13
TGACAATGAAATAGCTCTCGTAGGAGCCATCAATAAAATAAGAAACTATATTGAAAATGACATAGGAAGTTTTACTGACATAGAAGACAGCACAAAGTCTATAGGAATAGAATGGGAACTAGAAATTAACAGAACAAAGGCCGCTCAATACGGTGCCGGTTTAAGTGATGTCGGTGCTGCAGTTCAAATGGTAACGAATGGTATAAAAGTGGGTGAGTACCGTCCGCTTAATCTTGATAGAGAAGTTGACATAAGAATTAGATTCCCCAAATCAGAAAGGAACATAGACCAATTGGGCAATTTAAATGTACAAACGCCAAAAGGGTTGGTTCCAGTGAGCAGTTTTGTAGAAACAAACATCAAACCTGCAACAAAAAGTATTAGCAGAAGAAGTGGTAAAAGAGTTCACAGCCTATCTGCCAGAATGGTTGAGGGAGCAATACCTTCTGTACAAATTAAAAAAGTTAAAGACTGGTTAAATACCGTTGATTTAGGAAAAGGGGTAACTGTTCAATTTGATGGTTTCGATAAATACAATCAAGAAGCAGCAGAATATCTTGTTTTGGGCTTTATTGGGATGTTGTTTGTTATGCTAATCGTATTGGTTGCGCAATTTAATAGTTTCTACCAGGCAAACATAGTTTTGTCTGCAATCCTGCTTTCATTTGGTGGGGTTTTCGTATCACTGCTGGTGTTGAATAGATCTTTCAGCACCCTGCAAACTGGAATAAGTTGTGTGGCGTTGGCTGGAATTGTGGTTAACAACAACATTGTTTTAATAGACACATTTAATCTGCTTAAAAGAAACAATCCTGGTTCGGACATCAAATCTTTAGCTTTAAGAAGTGCCATTTTAAGGCTCAGGCCGGTATTCCTAACTTCTTTTACAACGATTGCTGGATTACTTCCTATAGCTCTGGGTTACAGCATTGACTTAATAGATAGAACCATCAAAACAGGTTCTTATATAACCGGTTTTTGGGAACAAATGGCTGCATCCTTAGTTGTTGGTTTGTCGGTAGCAACAATACTTACGCTGGTTGTAACGCCTTGTGCACTTGCGCTCAGCGATTCGGTTAGAGCAGCCCCAAGAAAAATATTTCTATTTGTAAAAAATCCTTTTGGAATGCTAAAAACCAAAGAAATATAAACACAATAAACTTCAATAAATTTATTCAAAAAAATTTAAGAAGGAGACTTACAAATACGTTATCATCCAAAACCTTGTTTAATCAAAAGGATTTTAATATGAGCAATCCCATTGTGTTCATTCTCAAACTGAAGAAAGTTTTATTGGTCTTGGCATTCATAGGACCTGCATTTTTAGCTTCTGAAATTGAAGAAGTTACCGTCACAATAAAAAAAATTGAGAGTCTTAGAGGGTGGTCTAACAATCTTAGTGTTGTCTCAATTGAAGGGAGTGATCTGGATAAAATGGATGCCCAACATCCAAAACAAACCTTTAGAAGAATTCCTGGAGTCTGGATAAGCAGAGGCTCCGGACAAGAGCACCTTACCGCAATCAGGTCTCCGGTGTTAACGGGCCCGGGTGCCTGTGGATCATTTCTAATTCTTGAAGACGGCTTGCCAATTCGACCAAGCGGGTTCTGCAACGTCAACGGGTTATTTGAAACGTCCATGGAATTAGCTTCTCAAGTGGAAGTTATCAGGGGACCTGCAAGTGCTCGTTATGGAGCCAACGCAATGCATGGAGTAATAAACGTTTTGAGTGAATCTTTATCAAGCTCCAACAGCATTTCGTCTAATGTTGGACCAAGCGGTTACAACAATATAAAAACCTCACTTGGTAAAGCTGAGAACTGGAAATTTAATGCAGCCTTGTCTTCTACGGATGGTTTCAGAGAGCAATCCGGGTACGATCAACAGAAAGTACACTTTAAACAGAAAGTAGCTATGGGATCTTGGGAGGGCTCTTTTAATTTGACGGCTACGAATCTCAACCAAGAAACAGCTGGTTACATCAGTGGTTTAGATTCTTATAAAAATAAATCGCTGAACAGAAAAAATTCTAATCCAGAATCCTACAGAGACGCGAACAGCTTTAGAAGTAATCTTAAGCTAGTAAAAGAAATAGACAATGGATTGCTGGTATTAAATCCTTATTTAAGAAGCAATGAGATGGAGTTCTTTCAGCATTATCTTCCGGGTACTCCTTTTGAAGAAAATGAACACGACAGCTTTGGAATAGTGCTTCATGATATTAGAAATCTGAATGGGTATTCAGTGGTTCGAGGATTCTCATTGGAGTCCACAAAAGCAGGATTAAAAGAAACTCAAAATAATTTACTAACTACAAGCTCCTCCTTCAACAATGCTACCAGACCACAAGGCAAACATTACGACTACGAGGTTGATGCAAAAGCTTATGCTGGTTTTATAGGGATAGAGAATTATTCAATTAATTCAAATTTAAAAGGTTTTGCAGATGCCAGAATAGAGAGCTTGAAATATTCTTACGACAACAAGATGCTTGATGGAAATACTAGAGCGGATGGGACTAAATGTGGATTTGGAGGTTGTTACTACAACCGTCCGTCTGATCGATCCGATTCATATGAAGACGTGAGCTTCAGATTAGGAATAGAAACATTCTACAAAGATGTAAACTACTTCTCTCAAATCAGCTTAGGATTTAGGCCGCCCCAAATCAACGAAGCGTATAGGCTGCAGAAAACACAAACTGTGAGTGACTTGGATTCAGAAAATCTAGTAATGTTTGAAGTGGGAAGTAGATTCGCGCTTGCAAATATAAATGGAACGCTGAGCTTATACAAAAGTAAAAAAACAAATTCTATTTTTAGAGATTCAGAGAACTTTATAGTCGACAACGGTAAGACGAATCATAACGGTGCCGAGTTCCTTGCTGAAACGATTTTAAACAATAAAAATACTCTATCTCTTGCTTTTACCTACGGAGACCATAAATATGACTTTACCAGCGGGACATCAACTAGAGAAAGCATTTCTCAAGGAAATGTTGTGGATACTGCACCCAAGATAATGGGCAATGTTCTCTGGTTGCATGCAGTAAATGAAAGCTTTAATTTAGAATTTGAGATTGAGCACATGGGTTCTTATTTTACCGACGCTGCCAACTTGCATAAATACGAAGGTCATACTCTTTTGCACGTCAGAGCAGACTTTGCCTTGTCTCAGCGTGCAACGCTTTATTTAAGAACGGACAACTTAACCAATACAGATTATGCAGAGAGGGCAGATTTTAATGCCTTTGGAGGAGACAGATATTTTCCTGGGCTTCCCCGTGAAACCTACATAGGCTTAGAATACAACTTATAAGCTGATACACTTAAAAATTATGGCAGATAAGAAAACGGATATAAATTTTGAAAAAGCACTTACGGATCTTGAAGGTATAGTTGAACAACTAGAATCTGGTGATCTCAGTCTGGAGGATGCATTAAAATCCTTTGAAAAAGGAATCAAACTCACAAGACAATGTCAGGAACAACTTTCCAAAGCAGAGTTACAAGTTAAAAAGCTTATAGAAGAAAACGGAGAACTAAAAACCGTTCCTTTACAGGATGTCTGACTTTGAAAATGTTCTAAAGATATACCAAGACCGGGTAAATCAATCTCTAAATAATAACCTTCCTGCAGGCAACGGCTCTAAGCTTGTTGACGCTGTCCGTTATTCTGTTTTAAACGACGGGAAGAGACTCCGTTCAATATTGGTCTACTTAGGTTCGGAATTTGGTCAGCCTAGTACTAAAGATACTGATCTTACTGCTTGCGCTGTTGAATTCGTCCATTGCTATTCTTTAATTCACGATGATCTTCCGGCAATGGACAATGATGATCTAAGAAGAGGCAAGCCCACTTGCCACATCGAGTATGGCGAAGCAACTGCAATCCTTGCAGGAGATGCCCTACAACCCATGGCGTATGAATTGATATGTGCAATAGAAGGTGTATCGGATTCAATTAAAATAAACATGGTGAAGAAACTTGCCGTAGCATGCAGCGTTGATGGGATGGTTGAAGGTCAAATGAAAGACATTCAATCAGGAAAAGAGTTTTCACTGGAAGATCTAGATTTAATGCACGAACAAAAAACAGGAAGACTCATACAGACTTCGTTGGAGCTGGGTGGGATGCTAGCAGGTGTTAATCAAAAAGATTTAGAAATTCTTAAATTGTATGGTCAAAAAATTGGGCTCGCCTTTCAAATAAAAGACGATATCATTGACATCGAATCAACTTCAAATGAAAGTGGCAAACCTCAAGGTTCAGATATCTTAAACAACAAATTGACCTATCCCTCGCTGGTGGGAGTTCAGAAATCTAAAGACAGAGCACAACAGCTGGCAAGCGAAGCGTGTGAGATTCTAAAACCAATGACGTTAAATACAAAAAATCTTAGATCTTTAGCTTCTTATTTAGTGAATAGGGATTATTAAGAGTGAAAGTTTTTAGCTCCATACCTCCAGAAAAACCTGATTCGGAGATCCTGAATTCTATTGATAAGCCTTCAGATTTAAGAAAACTTCAAGTGCAAGACCTACCTAAAGTTTCAGACGAATTAAGAGAATACTTGCTTTATACGGTAGGTCAAACAGGAGGACATTTTGGGGCCGGACTAGGAGTTATTGAATTAACGGTGGCCTTGCACTTTGTCTTTAACACCCCATCAGACAGATTGGTTTGGGACGTGGGCCACCAATCTTATCCGCATAAAATTCTTACAGGCAGAAAAGATTCCATGGAGAGCATCAGGCAAATGAATGGATTGGCTCCTTTTCCTTCTAGGTTTGAAAGTGAATACGATGCTTTTGGTGTAGGTCATTCCAGCACCTCCATCAGTGCAGCGCTAGGAATGATAACGGCATCAAATGCCAAGAATGAAGACAAACATGTAACTGCAATAATAGGAGACGGCGCCCTAACAGCAGGGATGGCTTTCGAAGCATTGGCTCATGCAGGCTCCATGGATGAAAATCTATTGGTTATTTTGAATGACAATCAGATGTCCATCTCTGAGAACGTCGGTGGTCTTAGAAACTACCTTTCTAGGATTTGGGCTAGCAGAACTTACAACAAAATAAGAGACGGTGGAAAAACGGTTTTAACATTTGTACCTGCTGCCAGAGCCTTTGTTAGGAAAGCAGAGATACACGCGAAAGGAATGGTTGCTCCTGGTGCTTTATTTGAAGAATTGGGGTTCGAGTACATAGGTCCTGTTGATGGGCATGACGTTGTGGCTCTTGCCAAAATACTTCAAGATATTAAACGCCTTAAAGGTCCAAGATTTTTACACATCAAAACAACAAAAGGAAAAGGATTTGCACCGGCTGAAAAAGATCAGATAGGCTTCCATGCGATCAATAAAATTAAAAGAAAGGACAGCGCGCAGGAATCTAAAAATACAGAGTTATCAACTCCTTCTTATTCTGAAGTGTTTGGTGAGTGGCTGTGTTACAAGGCAAAACAAGATGAAAGGTTAATGGCCATAACTCCAGCAATGAGAGAAGGATCCGGTATGGTGCAGTTCTCAAAAGATTTCCCTGATCGATACTTTGATGTTGCAATCGCCGAACAACATTCTGTAACTTTTGCAGCGGGGTTGGCTTGCGAAGGGTTAAAACCCGTTGTTGCAATCTATAGCACTTTTCTCCAAAGAGCCTACGATCAATTGATTCACGACGTAGCGCTACAAAACTTAGACGTACTCTTTGCTGTTGATCGAGCTGGACTTATTGGTGCAGACGGTGCAACCCATCAAGGAGCTTTAGACCTTTCCTTCTTAAGATGCGTTCCCAATATGGTCATAATGACTCCATCGAACGAAGACGTAGCATGGAAAATGCTGAACACAGGATTTAAACACGAAGGTCCGGTAGCTGTGAGATACCCAAGGGGAAAAGGTTCTGGAAAAGTAATTTCTAAAGACGACGCTTTAATGGAACTGGGAAAAAGTACAGAAATAAGGAATACTTCTAATAAAGAAGTAGCTATTTTATCTTTTGGCAATTGTTTGGGAACGGGATTAGAAGTAGCCGATGAACTGAATGCTGCCCTCGTGGACATGAATTTTGTGAAGCCTATTGATGAAGAAAAAATTAAACAAATTTCTCAAGAATACAAGTTGGTAGTTACACTGGAAGAAAACGTTGTAAAAGGTGGAGCAGGGTCTGCCGTATCAGAAATAGTCTCTCAATCCAACAGCAGCTGCTCCCTTCTTCTTATAGGTTTGCCTGATGAATTCATAGATCACGGGGATCAGACTCAACAAAAAGTATTGACGGGATTAAACAAAGAAGCTGTTTTAGATTCAATAAAAGACAGGCTGAGTAATATCTAGTTTTATTTCTTAAAGAGATGGCCCATCTTATCGGCTTTAACATCCAGATAATCTTTGTTGTGTTCTGAAGGGTTAACTTCTATAGAAACTCTGTCAGTAACTGCAATACCAGAAGCTATTAAACCTTCTATCTTTGAAGGATTGTTGGTCATCAAGCGCACGGAAGAGACGTCCAAAGAAGAAAGTATTTCTCCACAAATTGAATAGTTCCTTTCGTCTGCTTCAAATCCTAAACTTTCATTTGCTTCGATGGTGTTTAGACCTTTGTCTTGGAGTTCATAAGCTTTTATCTTATTGCCTAACCCAATTCCCCTTCCCTCTTGAGCCATATAAATAATTAAACCGCTTCCTTCAGAAGCTATCTTCTTCAAAGCCATTTCTAATTGAGATCCACAATCGCATCTCAAGCTAAACAGAGCATCACCAGTTAAGCATTGTGAATGTATTCGAAGCAAAGGGTCTGCTTCAAGGCTGCCTAAAGATATAGCAAGATGTTCTTCACCATTGCTTATGTCTTCAAAGGCTGTAATTGAGAACTCTGCCCATGGTGTTGGCAGTTTAGCTTTGGCTAATCTTTTTATACTCAATCTGATCTCCTTATTTTTGCGTATTTTACTTGATTGCCAATGAACTTATTAATTAATTGTAAAAAGAATTTCTACTGCAAGTATTAAGCCTGCAATAGACCCTGCTGCAACATCATCCATCATGACGTAAAAGCCCCCTGCTTTATCATCAAAGTATTTAATTGGCCTTGGTTTTAATATATCAAATGCTCTAAACAAAACAAAAGCCATGACAAACCACCAATTATTTTTACTGATAAAATCAAAATTTACGAAAATACTTATTGGTAAACAGGCTATCCACATGCCAACAAATTCATCCCAAACAAAACTTCCTGGGTCTTCTTCCCCCGTTACAGTTTTTTGATACGCATAGATTCCTAATAAAAATGAACCTACTAAGAACGCCACCAAAAGCATCAGACTCACCAAGTTGGTAATAAAAGGATGTATAAAAAAGAAGTAGACTCCTAAAGCAAAAATGCTTCCTGAAGTACCAGGGGCAATGGGTGACAAACCAGAACCAAAGCCCAACGATATCAATGTGAGTAATTTTTTTAACTGCATTCTTTTTTTAGAAATGGTCGTATCCAGCAATGACCTCAATATCTTTGCCTTCCGAGTCTATTACTTTGATGAATTTTTTTTCTGTCATCTCACCAATCTTTGTTATTGGAATTCCCAATTCTTCTGAAACGGATTTAATTATTTGTTCTTTCAACCCGTTCGCAGTAAAACATATCTCGTAATCATCTCCAGAGTTAATAGATTTATGTGTTAACGGTATGTTCTTTTTTGTTGGTACTTTATTTAAGAAAACTTCGCACCCTAAGTTGGATTGACTACAAATATGTCCAAGGTCCTGAACGAGTCCATCTGAAATATCAATGGCGGACGTAGCTATTCCTACTAAATTTTTTCCGAGCTCAATCCTGGCTTGTGGTCGAGTAAAAGTAAGAATGTCATCGGTTCCTTCCAATCCTTTTTTTAAATCATCGAGACCTTTTGAAGCACTGCCTATCAAACCAGAAACGTAAATTCCATCTCCTGCTTTAGCTCCTTTCCGAGTAATTGAACATCCTTCTTCGCAATACCCCATTACTTGAACTGTAATCGACAATGGTCCTTTTGTCGTATCTCCCCCTACCAAAGGTATTCTAAATTCATCGCATACGGACTGAAGTCCTTTACAGAAATCCTTAATCCATTCTTCTTGAATACTCTCGACGGTAAGTGCTAATGTAAACCAACTTGGTGAAGCTCCGCATGCCGCTAAATCACTGAGCGCGATTGCAACAGACCTATAAGCTATGTCGCTTGGATCCATGGAAGATAAAAAATGAACTTCTGCTATTGAAGTATCGATAGAAACTACAAATTCTTTTTCAGGTGTATTGTTAATGATTGCTGCGTCATCACCAACAGAAACCCTGACGCCTTTTTCTGCTAAAAAAGCAGAGCCAACGTCAGAGAAATATTTCTGAATTAAAGTGTGTTCATCCAAGGACATTTCTCCTTAGACAACTAGAAATTTATTCAGGGATGGCTTCAAATAAACCTGTAGCTCCCATTCCACCACCAACACACATGGTTACTATTCCGTACTTTCCACCAGTACGTTTTAGCTCTCTAGTAAGATGACCAACTTGCCTGGATCCGGTCATTCCAAAAGGATGTCCAATAGCAATTGAACCACCGTTTATGTTCAGCTTTTCTGAAGGTATTTTTAATTTATCTCTTATGTAAACAACTTGAGAAGCAAAAGCTTCATTAAGCTCCCAAAGATCAATATCATCTACGGTTAATCCAGCTGATTCAAGCAGTTTAGGTATAGAGAAAACAGGGCCTATTCCCATCTCATCTGGCTGACAACCTACTGTTGTAAATCCTCTAAAATAAGCAAGTGGCTTCAAACCAAGTTCGTTAGCCTTTTCTTCGCTCATCACTAGAGTGACTGAAGCTCCATCAGAAAGTTGTGAAGCATTTCCTGCAGTTACTGAACCATTTTCAGGATCAAAAACCGGATTCAAACTGGCCAAACCTTCTAATGTGGTTTGAGGTCTGTTGCATTCGTCTTTGTCCACCGTCACATCAACTTCAGTTTCCGCACCAGTCTCTTTATTCTTTAAGAGCATTTTGGTGTCCATAGGAATAATCTCATCATCGTATCTGCCTGCGTCTTGAGCAGCAACACAACGCTGTTGACTTGAAAGTGCATACTCGTCTTGTTCTTCTCTTGATACGTTGTATCGATGAGCAACCGCTTCAGCAGTTGTTCCCATGGCATGATATATGCCAGGAGCTTCTGCAGCTAAATCTTCATTTACATACATGTGCATATTGGTATGACCTTGTGAAGTGCTTATGGATTCTACTCCTCCAGCTATGATGCAATCAGAAAATCCACTTTGGATTTGAGTTGCTGCCATGGCTATAGAGTTTAGACCTGAAGAACAGTAACGATTTACTGTAATTCCACCTGCTGTAATTGGAAGATCAGAAAGAACTGCAACATTTCTTGCAATATTATGTCCTTGCGCGCCTTCAGGGTTACCGCAACCAAGAATTATGTCTTCAACCATAGCGGGGTCTACGCTTGGATTTCTTTTCATGATGGCGTTCACTAAATGTGCTGCCATATTGTCCGCACGGGTATTGTTAAATCCCCCTCTAAAAGATTTGGCCAATCCTGTTCTAACACTATCTACTATTACTGCATTACGCATATTTTCTCCTTTTAAAACCACTAAATTATTTATCTCGGGTCGAAATGTTAGGTCACAGTAAAAGATTAATCAAGTTTAATCTTTTAGCTTAGTTTTGCATCGTATCCACGATGATTTGATCAGATTCAACAGGCAAAACTATCATTGTTCCATCTTCGGACAAAACCCAATTTTTTCTTACCTCATTAACTCCTCTTACAAACATCAATTCCGTCAAATAATTTCTTGGAGCTGGTGTTAGGTGGTAAAAAACTAATTTTTTAACATCGGCTTTATTGGCTATATCAGCCGCTTCAATTAACGTTGTATGGTACGTCTTAATGTCAGCCATAAGTTTAGCTCGAAGTTTTGCTCCATTCTCTAAGGCAAAGTTTTCTATGATATCAACCATATGATTTGCTTGTGCTTCGTGGAAAAGAACATCGACACCTTCTGATGCCTTAATCACGTTTTCTGAATATGAAGTATCTCCACTAATCACCAAAGACCTTCCTTTATATTCAAATTTGTAACCCAGAGCTGGTTCTATGGGCTCATGGATTACTTTGAATGCGGTAATTTTAAGATCACCGTTATTAAAAAATACCGGTTCATCCAAGTCTATAACATTAGCATTAAAGCCAGCATATTTTCTTGGTGCTACCGCTTCTCCATGATGCTTACTTCTAAAACCATAATCAAGATCATATGCCATCTCAAAACCATCGGTGACCTGAGAAACTCCTTCGGGACCATAAACTTTTAATTTATCTGTTCTATTTTCCATGATCCAGGCTGCCTGATGAAGATTTGGAAGATCGGATATATGGTCTGAATGCAGATGGGTCAAAAGGACGGCATTAATTCCACCAAAGTCTATATTCCAACTGCGTAAATTATTAGAGCTCCCTGCTCCTGTGTCTACAATAAAAACATCGTCTCCAGCCTTAACAAGGATACACGTCTCAGCTCTTCCTGGGCTGGGAATTGGAGATCTTGATCCACAAACTGCTGCAGTCAATGCGTCTTCTTGAGGAAGATTATTAGAAGCATTAGTCATTCCAGAAACAACAGATGTCATAATCCTATCTTGAACTGAAGGAACTTGTATTAGCACAAAAGTAGTTATGCCAATAATGGATAATGCCAATAATATTCTAACTAAAATCTTCATAATTTTTTCTTTTAAATCTTGTTTGCTCTTTATTGAATTATTAAAGGTTTAACAACTCTTAAACTTCTCCAATCCTACTGACATATATTATGACAATAGTTTATTTTTGTCTAAAAATTCTTCAATGCGGCGTGTTCATGTGTATCAAACTGATGGAGATGTCTTTACTGCAGACGTACCGCCTAATATAGTGAATATAAAAGAGGATGGAGTTACAAATAATCCAGAAGTTGAACCCTCACCTCACAATGAGGTTTTTCTTTACCCTCAACTTTTGGAAATAAAGAAGGAGTTTAAATATGAATACGAATCCTGTTGCAATAGTCACCGGCGGAAGTAGAGGGGTTGGAGCTGCAACCGCAACACTCTTAGCTTCAAAAGGATGGAACGTGACCGTTACGTGTACCAGCTCAATAGAAGATGCTGATTCAATCGTAAAAGAATGTGAAACCTTTGGTGTGGAGGCACTAGCTATATCAGCTGATGTTTCTGATGATGATGCTTGCGTGAATACTGCGCAACAAACGTTAAAAAAATGGGGCAGAATTGATGCGTTAGTTAACAACGCTGGCACCACTAAATTTGTCTTTGATCATGGTGATTTGGATGGATTGGATGCAGAAGATTTTCTTCATATCTATAAAGTGAATGTTGTTGGTCCCTTCCAAATGGTAAGAGCATGCAAAGAATCTCTTCTGACTAGTGATAACCCGAGTGTTGTTAACATCTCTTCAATAGCAGGCATAAAAGGCATAGGAAGCTGCCTAGCTTATGCCTCCTCCAAAGGAGCTTTAAATACCATGACTAAATCAATGGCCAGAAATCTTGGTCCTATAAGGGTTAATGCTATTTGTCCTGGTTTTATTCAAGGAGAGTGGTTAAGAAAAGGTATGGGAGATGGTATGTATAATGCCGCTTTAGAGAATCTAACAAAAAATACTCCGCTTGGCTTGACGGTTACTCCAGAACAAATAGCTCAAGGTATTTACAGCTTTATAGACACTAACAAAGTTGTCACTGGAGAAACTATGATAATGGACGGCGGACACCATCTAATAATTTAGAAAGATAAAAGTTTTTATAGAAAACTTTCTAATTCACTCTTGTCTAACAAATAGGAGAAGACCAGGCTCTTTCTTGAATGCTCTGAACATCGAAACGCGGTTAGAGTATGACTATCCGGGTTCCTATGTTGCCGCCTGCTAAGAGATCAACAAATGCCTTTGGAGCAGCCTCCAAATCTTTCACTTCATCTGTGAGTATTTTTAATTTTCCTGATTCTATCCATTTAAGTATTTCGGAACTTGCTTGATCATATTGTTCAATAAAATCGAACACCAAGAAACCTTGCATTTTTATTCGGTTGTTTATTAGCAAACCCGGTATTCCTCTGGGGCCAGGCTCAGGGGAGTCAGTATCGTATTGTGAGACGACACCACAACAAGCTATTCTGCCCCCAGGATTCATTCTAAATAACGCAGACCCCAGTATCATACCGCCTGTATTATCAAAATAGACATCCAAACCATTGGGCGTCGCATCCTTAAGGGATTGTCTAAAATTCGCATCCTTGTAATTGACTGCCTGATCAAAACCAAGCTCATCTATTAAGGTTTTACATTTTTTATCACTACCTGAGACTCCGATCACACTGCAACCTTTAATCTTAGCCATCTGTCCTGCCATATGTCCCACTGATCCTGCTGCTGCAGAAACCATAACAGCATCTCCTTCAGAGGCATTTCCTACTTCCAGTAAACCAAAATATGCAGTCAAACCATTAATTCCCAATGGACCTAAATATAAAGAAGGATCAATGCCTTCCGGTATTGGCGTCAGAGATTCTGATTTCTGAACGGAGTAACTTTGCCAACCCGTTTGAGTAAGTACTTTAGTGCCTTCGGGGTAAAGTGAATCGCTACTTTGGATAATCTCTCCAATACCAGTGGCGTTCATAACTATTCCTTTGGTGGGAGCACCAGCGTAACTCGCACTGCCTTGCAAGCCAGCTCTTGTACCAGCAGTGATTGCAAAAGCTATCGTTTTAACAAGTGCCTCACCTAATTTTAACTCGGGAACTGGAGTCTCTATTATTTTATAATCTTCCTCTACCAGCTTGCCTTTAGGCAAGTTGTCTATTATTACCTGTTTGTTATAAATCATAATTTATGAATATTGGAGAAGACCAAGCTCTTTCTTCAGACGAAGCCAAGCAATCATCTTCTTTGGCTGTTTTAAAATCTCCATTGCATATGTTTACTTTCTCACACTCACCTTTTTCATTGTAAGTGCATCTCAGGTTTTTAGCATTAATGGAGGCAGATGGCTCTTGAATTGCTCTGACGTAGTAAGAACTATCACGAGCTAAAGTTTCAAATTCTTCATCGGTGAATGCTATTTCACACCCTTCACTGCTTGTAGGACAATCGTAACTTTTCCAGACATCTTGTATCAAGCCATTCACATCTTCTCCCAGATATACTTGTGGAGTTATTTTTATGACTTCAATTCTAGAAATTTTCTTTCTTGTATCAGAGGGGTTGTAGCACTCATTTTTACAAATATTCTTTATGTCTTCGTTGGATAATTCTGTAGATGAATAATCAGGACAGCCTGGTTTTTGTTCAAATGCTCCAAGAGCTCTTACAATAAATTGTGGATTATTGGATTGAACAGTTTCGCCTCCCATAGGAATGATCTTGTTTTCTTGAATTAAATCAAACCAAAGCAATATTCTGTCGCCGCTGGTCCCGTAAGTTTCTTTGCGTCTCATGCCGTCCCAGATGGCCTGACGATCTCTGCCTTCAGAATGAACAGCAGCCAAGCCTCCGGTTGTAAAAAATGAGGCCTGCCTTTCAGCTTCAAAAACATCAAATCCTCTTCTTTGATTCTGTAGATCTTCTGTAGCAATAAATAAAGGCTCTGCCAAAGGTTCTTCCATTGGGAAAAGTATTTCACTTACGTAAGCACTGGTTGCTCCGTTTGCTTCAGTGGTAACAAACCTATCTATTTCTTTATAACCTGTTCCTGGACGAGCACGATGATTATCACTAGAGGCAATAAAGCCAAAATTAAATCTCTTTACTTTTTCTTCATCGAAATTACTTATGGCCAAGGCATACTGGGCAGAACCACCCGGCCTGTAATTAAAGGAAGGAATGAAACAATCTTTGCATTGTCCAGAGTCAAGCCAATCTTCTATTTTAACTCCCGGTACAGCGTGAAAGCCACCGGCTCCCATGTTTGCATAGTTAAATCGTGTTTCTTTTTCTCTTTTTTTACACTCAAGGACATCAACTCCTTCAGACAAACATCTCTTTACTATAATTTCTCCCGCTTTCCAGCAACTAGGAAGATATGAACTAGTTGGCTCAGGGCATGAGAGTGATCCATCATCATTTTCTGTAACCGCCCTCCATGGCCTGTATTCTTCTGAGTTTCCATGGCCTGACATGACCTCAATAAGAATTTGTAAGTTGTCATCATTAAAATCTTTGGTTAATTGCTTGTCCCAAGAAACGTTCGGCGGAGTATAAAACCCCCAAGTATTTCCATGAGGAATAACTATTGCAGGTATATCTAATTCATTAAGCTTCCTGTAAAGATCTTGAGGAGTTTCTGCACTCTCGTAACAGTCTGATGATAACAATTTAGAACTAATGCCTTCTTCGCAATACGGAATTCCAGTTAGCTCTTTTCCAAACTCAATAAAGTTAAAATAACGATGACGGTTTTTAAAATCTAAAATAGCCGTTAATTTAAATTGATCCGCATTGGCAGCCAAGGATTGTCTCATGCCTACCGTAGCAACCCCGCCTGCGCCGATAGGCCTCTTCGGAGCCTTACTTTCTTCTATGTCTAAAAACATTACATTTTTATGGCCAAAATGCTCGTTTGCTTTAGGTCCTACTTGGGTCCATTCAAATCCTAAAAAAGTAACCATATCAGGATCCTTCTCATCTGCAGGGGCATTGCACTGTCTTACCGCCTCTTTAATTTCCTGCCATTTTCTTGGCGTAGAGGCTTCTGCATGATCCGTTGTAACCCAAAAATCCAGAGCAGAACAAAATCTGGCGTAATCACAAGCATCCGATATAGGGTGAGGACCCTCCCCGTTTAGTATTGGCAAGCTCCATAGAAAAGCATCTGTAGAGTAGGATGTATGGACATGCGTATCTCCAAATAGAATCTGTTTTGATCCTGGGAAGTAATCTTCTTGGGTCTTTGCCTTTTTTTCTACTAACTCTTTTGGGTAGACGTCATCAACTGAGGTACCAGCAGACTCAAGATTGCCATACCAATCCAATTGAACACCGGCAAGATAGACAGCCACAACTATTACTATGGATGACAATAAAGCTAAAAAATATTTCATGTCATTAGTTTAAAGATTAGCAACGAGTTCGTCATAATTTTAGGTCCTGCCTTTATAAACCCAACGCCTTCTTAAATTCTGCTTCTTTTATTTTTTTTGCTTTTTCAACAGAGAGTGTTTGATTTTCTCTAAGTTCTATCCAAAAGTTGGGTGAATTAATTGCTGTTAAAAACTCTTGAAGGTTGGAGTCAAGTTGGCTGATCTCAGGGAGCCATGTAAACATTAGTTTTTTTAGTAGCAGTTGATTTTTTTTGTAATTTTCTTCAAGTGTCTTGTATTTCCATTTGTTCGCAAGTGTTGCTTTAATAAATTCAATGTTAACTTCATAACCTTTAGATTCTATTTGCATAAGGCCTTCAATTCTATCTTTCAAACTTCCAGACGGTGAGGCCTGATAAAGCATTTGATTAGACTCTCTTACTTTTTCGTCCATTCTTGAAAATAGCGTTTCTTTGTCTTTTACTATCCTGAAGACCGTTCTGATACCTAACCCAGCTTCGTCTGCGACTTGTTGCGCCGTGGGTTCCAGTATTCCTTTTTTAATAAGTATCATCATTGCATCAACTATTGTTGCCTGAGTATTAACACTTCTTTGCCTTCTTCCGTCTGCCTTGTATTTGGTAATTAATTTTAATGACTGCATTAGACAAAGATAATCTATTGTCATAATATATGTCAATTAAATTGGAGAAGTTTGTGGAAGTTAAAAATGCAGTAATGCCGAATGAAACTCAAATAAAAGAGTTCAATGATCAAGATGAAGATAAGCCAATCTTTATGGTTAATCTTTTAAAGTTTAAAGACAAAGCTCAATATCCTGACAAGAGAGAAACGGTTCTAACCGGAGAAGAAGCTTATGCTATTTATGGTAAAGAAGTTACAGTCCATCTAGCTAAAGTTGGTGGTAAGCCTATTTTTGGTGGTAATGTTGATAGGTTGATGTTGGGAGAAGTTGAAGATCTTTGGGATAAAGTTGCAATAGCTATGTACCCATCTAGAAAGGCCATGTTGGAAATGATTATGGATCCAGAGTATATAGAGAGTGCACAACACAGAGCAGCAGGCCTGGAAGGTCAGTTAAATATTGAAACTTCAGTAGAAGATATCTACAAAGGCTCTTAAAGTGTTAAATAAAGATAAAATTACCCTTATTGGAGCACCTCCTTCTCCATACACACGTAAAATGATTGCCTTGCTTCGTTACCGAAGCATTCCTTACGAGATCATTTGGGGCGACCCAGGTCAAATACTAGATGAAGGAGGTATCTTTGCAGAGCTAGGAATAGAAAAACCAAAACCGGCGCTTCTTCCTACTTTTATCATGCGAGATGAAAGAGGTGAGCTTAAAACGGTTACGGATTCAACACCTATTATTAGACGACTTGAGAATGAGTTTGAAGGCAGAAGCGTTATTCCAAGCGACCCTGCTTTATGCTTTCTTAATTATCTTCTGGAAGATTTTGGTGATGAATGGGTTACAAAATACATGTTTCACTATCGATGGCACTTTGAAGAAGATGCCGATAATGCAGCCTCATTATTGCCTTTAAACAGCAATGTAAATCTCGCTCCAGAGAATTTGGAAGTATTTAAAAATTACATTGGGCCAAGGCAAATAGAAAGACTTTGGGTGGTTGGCTCGAACAACACAACCGCACCCATTATTGAAGAAAGCTACAAGCGTTTCTTAAAAATTATGGAAGATCATCTTCAGAATTTACCTTTCTTACTCGGTAAAAGACCCAGTTCATCTGATTTTGCAATCTATGGTCAGCTGACACAATTAATAGGTTTTGACCCCACCTCCAGAAAACTAGCGCATGAAATATCGCTACGAACTGTTGCTTGGATAAACGGTATGGAAGATTTATCAGGACTCAATCCTAAAAACAATCCTTGGACGGATGTGGAATCTCTACCCGAAAGCATGAGAGAATTGCTTACAGAACTTGGTAGAGGATATGTACCTGCCCTATTGGCAAATAAAGATGCATTAGAAAAAGGGGAAGAAGAATGGGAAGCACAAATCGATGATGCTAAATGGACCCAAAAAACTTTTAATTACCAAGGAAAATGCTTGCAATGGATTAACCAAGAATTTTATTCTTTAACAGATCACGACCAACAAAGAGTTCATGAATTAATTAAAGGTACGGGATGCGAAAAACTTCTACTGAAATAACATGAAGATGTTAAGAACGCCTGATGAAAGATTTAATGATTTGAAGGATTATCCTTTTGAACCTAATTACACCACAATTAAAACTAAAGATGGTACTGATTTAAGAATCCATCACATTGATGAAGGTCCTAAAGACGGTCCAATTCTCTTGGCCATGCACGGTCAGCCGGTATGGAGTTATCTTTATGCAAAAATGATTCCTTTTTTAACAAGTTCTGGGATAAGAGTCATTGCACCCGACCTTCCAGGATATGGAAAATCTGATAAACCCGCTTCTAGAGAGGACTACAGCTATCAAAACCAAGTGGACTGGATGGTTGATTGGCTAGTGGCTAATGACTTTCAAGAGCTCACTTTTTTTGCTCAAGACTGGGGTGGCTTGATTGGTCTACGAATGGTTGCAAGAGAGCCAGATAGATTTATAAAAGTTTCAGTTGGCAACACTGGTTTGCCTTATAACCCTGATGTGCCTGAAGAAGTAATTAAAGAAGTAAAAGCCTTCAGAGATAGTAACTTAAAATTGACTCCGTATTCAATGATGAAACAAGTTAGAGAAATGGACAGTGGAAAGACTCATCCTGGATTAAAATTCATGTACTGGCAAAAATTTTGCTGGGATACGGTCGACTTGCCAACCGGCTTTCTTATGTCCCAACAAATGGGTAAAAATTCTATCATCTCTACTCTCGTAAATTACGTTTTCGTAAAGCTAGGGATCAGCAGCTATTCACCTTTTAAATCAGACTTAGCAAAAGCATACGACGCCCCGTTTCCTGACCCAAGTTATAAAATGGGTCCAAGAGCCATGCCCAGTCATGTTCCTATAATCCCCGATCAATCGCTGGAGGAACAAAAAAAAGCCAGAGAATTTTTTTCTACCTGGGAAAAGCCTTTCCTAAGTGTTTTTGCTGGTGACGATCCAGTAACCAATGGAATAGAAAAGGATGTTCTTGAGATGTGTCCCAATGCTAAAAGTGCACCACAAATTGGTGGTGGTCACTTTTATCAATGGAGTCGACCCAAAGAGTTATCGGAGCTATTAATTAATTTTATTAAGGAGAATTAAATGAACAGAGTTACACAACACACAGGTTCCAAATACCCAATTATTCAAGCACCTATGGGCTGGATAGCAAGGAGCCAATTGGCTTCAGCTGTTTGTAATGCAGGAGGTTTTGGCGTTATTGAAACTTCTTCTGGAGAAGTAGAGAACTGCAAGGCTGAAATTGAAAAGATGTCTGAACTAACGGATCAACCTTTTGGAGTAAATCTACCGCTTCTCTTTCTAAGGGACGAAAGTATGGTGGAGTTTTGTGTTCAACATGGAGTGAAGTTCGTCACCACTTCAGCTGGAGATCCCTCAAAATATATAGACATTCTTAAGTATGCAGGCATTACGGTTTACCATGCTGTTCCCAGTGTTCAAGGTGCCTTAAAAGCAGCTAACTGTGGAGTCGACGGGCTTGTGGTGGAAGGGACTGAAGGTGGTGGATTCAAAAGCCCAGAAGAAGTTGGTCTCTTTGTTCTTATTCAAGCCATAAGAAAAGAAATTGATCTTCCTATTATTGCTGCAGGAGGGATTGCTGATGGTGCAGGCATGGCAGCTGCATTTGCTGTTGGAGCAGAGGGAATACAGATGGGAACTAGATTTGTATCGAGTCAAGAAAGTCCCGTTCACGAAAATTTTAAGAATCAAATATTTGAATCATCAATAAATGGAACTTGGGTTTTAAATAAAACTTCTAAGCCAGTAATAAGAGCTTTACGAACAGACTTTACTAAAGACATTTTGGAAGCGGGAGAGATGGACATGTCTGCAATGGGTAAAATACAAGATCTCTACTTTGGAGGGGACATGAATGCTGCGCCTGCGCTTTCAGGTCAGTCCGTCGGCTTAATAGACGGAGTAAAATCAGCTAAAGAAATCATCGATGACACCATAAAAGAATTTAATGAAACATGTTCTAAGCTAGGAAATCTGAAATTATAAAAATGTTTAATTTCAATCTTCTTCCCTCTCCAGCAGATAATGAATACAGAGGCAATAAAGCCGCTTTTTGGTTCTTCATCGCTTTTGTGTGCTTGATGACGTGGAGGTCAATTATCCATATGTTCTTTGAAGAATACGGAGCGCATGGCATTGCCAATATCATAGTATTAACGGGTGATCCAGATCCCATGCCTCTCCTTTACATGTTCTTTTCTTTATGGGGATTTGCTCAGCTTATTTTCTGCGGGCTATGTTGGATAGTGATCTTTCGATACAAATCACTGATATCTTTAATGTACGTATTTTGGTTAATAGAATGGGGTGGCAGACTGTTCTTATACCCATTGATAGAAAGAGCTCCCTTAGCTTCAGGAATCTACACAACTGGAAATACTCCAGGTGTGGAGGGTGCTCCGTACGTAACTATTTTGATGCTGATCTTTTTGGTGCTATCTCTGAAACAAAAAACCGAGGAATAAGATGACACAACTCCAAACGCTAAAATCCAACCTCAATCAAACAAGAATTGTTTCTAGGAATTCTGAGGAAATAAATGAAGATGAAATTCTACTCAAAATAGAAAGGTTTTCTTTCACAGCCAATAACGTTACTTATGGAGTTGCAGGAGACACGATAGGCTATTGGCAATTCTTTCCTGCAATTGATAATCCAGATAATTCATGGGGGTGTATTCCTGTTTGGGGTTTTGCTGAAGTAGTCACGTCTAACAATAAAGCGATTGAACAAGGCGAAAGAGTTTTTGGTTATTTTCCACCGGCAGACTATTTAATTGTTAAACCCATAAAAGTCTCTCCTCAGTCTTTCAGCGACGGCAAAGAACACAGACAAGAACTGCCTCCTGTTTATAACAATTATGTAAGACTCAATTCTGAAGAAAATTATGATGCTTCTATGGATAATATTAGGGCCTTGCTCTTCCCTCTGCATATAACTGCCTTTTGTTTATGTGATGCGTTAGCAGTTCAATCTTATGACGGCGCATCTCAAATCATAATCGTAAGCGCTTCAAGCAAGACAGCCATAGGACTGGCTCAAGGATTAGCAGAAACAGATGATTCACCAAAGATAATTGGTTTAACTTCAAAAAATAATGTCGAATTTGTAGAAAATTTAGGCTGTTATGACCAAGTCATATCCTACGATGATTTGGGCAGCTTAAGTAATGATTCTTCTGTAATGGTCGATATGTCTGGTAACCAAGCAGTCCTATCATCAGTTCAAAGCTCTTTGGGAGATAACATGCTCAAATGCATTACAGTAGGAATGACTCATTGGGACAAAGGAGGATCTGTCGATGAAGCACTTGCTCAAGCCGAA
>MEHZ011413341.1_pt1 | contig 20598 bp, 19 predicted proteins | sample 897221 | NCBI WGS metagenome assembly MEHZ01 (sample SAMN05514161, study PRJNA337945) | marine metagenome | isolation source: marine surface water | place: Arctic Ocean | collected 2007-12-13
TGTTGGTCTTGTTCTATTTTTAAGAATAAAATTCGACGAGGTGGTTCATTACCCAAAACATTATATAAAACTACCAAATGATTTATAATCAATCTGTCTTTCAATATGTCCTTAGTGTGATATTTGTGAAAGAGCCTCTTAACATATTTGATACGCTTCATATCGTTAAGAAACTCTTCCATATTGTGACACTGTGGATTATCATAAGATTTCATTTGGTAATTGAACACATTAGACTCGTTCAACAACATAAAATTATTCATATTTTCACTTACTTATTATATTAATCTTCCGATTTGGTTTTAGCAGTCTTTTTCTTTGGTGTTTCTTTTTTTGCTACAGGAGCAGGAGTCAAAGCAGCAAGGTTGTCTTTTAGACCACGATGTCCAGATAATTTCTCTCCTGTCACAGAGTTAACCCATCCAGAATTTGTTGCTACAGGATTTTTCATCCATTTTTGTGGTGTAGCCCATTTTGGTAAATCTGCCATTTGTTTTTTTCCTTCTTATTGTTGTCTATTATTTATCTTATAGTTTTTTGGTTATCCACCAAACTGTTTGTGATTGTGATCTGCTACATGAATATGCGGTATACCTTTGGGGCCCTTGTCAGTTTTTTTATGGGCGTGAGCTTGTGTTTTAATAACAGGCGCAGGACCATTCTTTTCCGCATCTTGCCGACGTTTGAGTTCTACGGCCCATTTTTTAGGAGAATACTTTTTCATTGTCCTATCAGCCTGAGATCTAGTCCCATCATCTTTTTTCGCCTTACCAGCAAACATACGATCAAACATTCTTTCATCTAGAACTGATTTACGTTCTTCTTTACTTTTATTTATATCATATTTTTCGTTTGCTTTTTCGATGCCCTTTTTGCGGTTTGCTAATTTACGTTTATGCTGGTCTCCACGTTTCTTGTAATTTGGATCACTCGGATCCGCCTTGGCTGCGGCCGAATAACTATCCGCATATTTTTTCTCATTACCAGCAGCCCTTGTCGCTTTATCACTATATGCTTTTTTAGTTTTTGGTGAAAGTTCATCTAATCGTTTTGATTCAAATTGGGTATAATTTGGTGCGGGGTTGGCACTGTTTGCTATCTTGTGTCCTGTCCTACTGGCCCAGCGTTTGATCTTCATCATACCTTTGGCAGTGTACCACATTGCACGAACGGCCTGAACTGTCATTCTTCCTGCGATTGCAAATGCAACTAACGTTGCCATATCTGGCACTTGGCCAAACTCTGCAATTTCATTGACTTTACGTTTTCTAGGTTCGCTGCGATTATATTTTTGTGTCACGCTCGAAAGATTTTTTGGATCATTGTTTAGTGGGTTTTTGTCTTTATGATGAATATCTTTTCCATCACCACGTTCTGCCATTCCTTTTTTGATTGCAAGGCGTCTGGCGCGACTTCTACCGGCGTTTCTTTCCATCTGTTCTGGTGTGCCAAGATAATTTTTACGCTCTTTCTTATAATCTCTTTCGGCTAAACTGTCCATAAATCCTTCTGGCAATCTTCTATATTCTAAAGATTCGCTCTTAACCTTTGCGGCAAGATCTTTATCTGCCTTACCCCATGTACCTTTGCCCTTTGCCTCATTCACAGTTTCTTCGGGTACACAGTTTGGGACCATTTTATCGCCCTTCTTTTTCATTCCCCTTGCAACATAACCATCCCAACATGGTTTTGTTTCACCAAACATCTTTTTATACTTTTTTGTATGTTTAGATTCTTTGGTTTTAAGTTCATCAAGTTCAACAGATTCTTTATGTACAGAATATTGCGGTCCATCATCGTGAGGATATGGTCCATTGTCTAAATGCTTTCCAATGGAACGTGGGACAAACTGCCCTACGCGCCTTTTGCCTAGGGCCTTTCTAGTTGTTTTTACTAAAAAATGTCCATCTGGTCCATCGCCGCCTACTTTATATTTTCTACCAGCCTTTTCAGTGGTATGTATTGCCATAATCTTATGATCAAGGTAAACTGATAGCCAAACGGGGCGATCCCCTTCTTTCATTTCATCAAGATCAACAGATTCATCTATTTTTTTCTTAGCGTCCTTAACAGATTTTCTCACAAGTGGTTCCACAGAAGAAATAAAGTCACTCCAACTGATTCCACTTTTTTCAAACTCATCCTTAATCATTTTTTTCAAGGTCTGCATCTGTTCTTTATCTGGGCCACCTTTTGTATTTGTAATACTTTTTGAATAATTGATAATGTCTTTGTTTTTCCCAATCATTTCTAAAGCTTCTGGATACTTTTTCTGCATAGTCTTGAGAGTTGCCTTATCACTGATTAAATCTAAAATACTATTTTCTCTGCGAGGTCGGGCAGTCCAACCAGCAGACTTTTTCCTACTGGCACCTATTTCTCCGCCGATAATTGCACCCATTAATGTCGTTGCAGCAACCTTTATAAGTGTAGATGCAATAAATCCTAGTCCAATTGTGGCACCGAATACTTCATCAAGTTCTGCATTTCCAGAATCGCGATTTTTCATATTTTTGCCTAGAATGGCGTCCATAAAACCTTCGGGAAGTTGGTTACTCATATCTTTTTCCTCGTATTTAATTACTTTGTCGGGCGATGTGAAATTTTTCTTACGCATGATTGTTTTCAATACTACGTCAAATTCATCGTTGTTTCTATCGTATGTTACTGCGACCGGAATGTTTAAATCGGACTGAATGTCTTTCAGTACCGCCTCGGCACCAGCGACACCCTTAATAGACTTACCCTGTCTCTTATACATTTTCTTGATAAACTCTGCAAGCTCTTTTAATGTGATACTTGGGTTGTTGCGACTATCATCCATTCTATCACCAAAATGTCTAGTGAAATTAAAATCAATATTATACTTTGCGAATAGTTTGTCTACAACACTTTCAAATTTTTTGATTTGGTCTAAACCGATCAGTCCGTTTTGGGCAGACTCGCCTAAATTATGTTTTTTTCTAAATGCTGCCAAATCCGCATCAGATTTTTTTCTGGAGGATTTCGCCTTTGCGGCATCTTTAACTCTGTCGGACTGCGTTCTACCACCAGCCTTATCCAATACCTTTAAAAGTTTTTTTCTGGAAATAGATTCGTAAAATTCTTGCAAATCTTTGGCATCGGACTCAAGAAACACCAACATTTCTTCAGAAAGATTCATACCTTTTCTAACTGCATCGAAAACACTCTGCCCACCCTTAAATCCAGAAGGCATACCCTTTGAAAAACTCTCGAAGTCGTTCGCAGCGGCGGCCAGTCGCATCTTGGATGCAGACATACCAGTGACACCTTCTGCGTCTGGATCACGGGCCCCGGCGGACACTACTTTGACACCACTCTCGAAATTATAATACCCATGCTTACCTTCGACATCATTATACTTGTTTAAAATATTTGCAAACTCCGTAACTCTATCAGAACCAACAACCATAGTTACATCCCTATAACCTTTTGAGTATACGGTAGATAGTGTATCAAACGCATTTTTAACACCAACATCATACTGAATGACTTTTTTATGTTTAGGAAACATCGCCTGCATAAATTTAGTTTTTTCTTTGTATGGTAATGGATTTTTCTTGGGGTCGTTTGATTGACTCGAATAAACCATCGCATCCGCGTTTTCTTTCTTGGCGACTGCAACAACTTTTTTCAACAACACTTCGTGTCCTGTTGTTGGGGGATTAAATCTACCAAAGGAAAATACAAGTTTTTTCATTAGTTCGCTCTCGTTATGCTTGTGATACGTTCGATCTGTTGGTTGATAATCGCTTCGCGGTTTGGCCAATAGATATATTCTTTGTCTTTGTTCTTCATAAGATTATTTAGTAGTGGTAGAATCAACTCTTCAACCTCGGTGAGTTTGTTTCCGACCAAAAGTTTTTCGTTCTCATAATATTCCTTGACTGTCGAAACTTCGTCTAACATGTCGTCCAGTTTTCCAACCACGTTATCCATCTTATATTCTAACAGTTTTACTTGCTCAGAAGAAGCGTCCAATTTCTCGGACACCTCTTCTGTTCTTTCTGTCTGTCCTGTGAGACCCTTTAGATCGTCCTCGTCAACGGCGGTGAAACCGAAATCTATATCATCGCTCATTTCTGACCCTTACCACTTTTCTTTATCGGCCCAATATGCGGCGCTCATTTTACCTTTTGCAATATTCTTCCCATGGCGGGCTTTAAATGATTTGCGCTTTGCCTTCATTTTATCAGACTCGCCAGATTTTGGATCTCCGGCTGTTGATGCACCCTGTTCTCCAAATCTAATTGTTTTTACTTTATCGCCCTGTTTGGCCACCACAATGTGTGATTTTTTCGGGTGGCCTGGGGTGCGTTTTGCTTTGTTAAATCCCTCAACACCCACCCGTTTCAGACGTGGGTCTTTTTCCTTTTCCTCTAGGTATTCTCTGAACTCTTTAAATGTTTTCATATTATGTTCTCGATATATTAATTATACTCGGTCTTTATCGCATTAACTATTCTAGCCTTGACTTTAGTGTTATTTCTAACTGCAAATTCCAATGCGAAATTTAAAACAACACCAATCATCTTACCTTTGAAACCCATACCAGAAATATCTTTTCCGTCTATAGGCAAATCTTTGATATTCTTTACCCTGAGAGAACTCAGAACGCTAGTCAAGGTTTTTTTACCTTTTGCTTCTAAGTATTTATCAATAATGAATTTATCATTTTTTTGAGAAAATTTGACAAGCTCAACCATATCATCCATGATTTTATTTTCGTTTCGAATAAAATCAACAATACTCTGTACAGAATCCGCATCCTTGTTAGAAAGCTTTGCCACAGACTTCGAAACTGCGCGGGCCTTATCGCCATAATCAACCAACATAATACCCATAAAGGCCGCGAACGATTTTTTGTCCAATTCGTCAATAGTGTCTAAATCAATACTATTTAGTTTAGCGCTAGCAAAAATGTTTTTCATCAATCCAGATGCAAACATAATTTTAACACCATGACTCGGCGATTTTGACTTGGTAAAAAGTTTCTTAAATTCTTCGGTGAAACGATCGGCCGACACAGTGGATATAGTCTTAGCCTGTTGCTGCATCTGTTTGAAAGTTTCGCGTTCGATTTTGAACTCAAAACGGGCAGCAAACTGTACTGCTCTCAACATACGCAACGGATCGTCAATAAACGATGTGGGACTAATCATACGAATTTGTTTGTTCTTAATATCTTTCATACCCTTGCCGTCAGTGTCTACTATTTCACCAGTATCTACATCTTTCGCAAGTTGATTGATCCAGAAATCTCTACGCAACTGGTCCTGTTGTAAAGTGATACCCTTACCTAATTGCACTTCAAAGTCTTTGTGACCTGCTCCCGTACTCTTAGAATCAATGCGCGGAACTGATATGTCGATATCCTCGTCCTCGGTCGATCCTGTAGGAACAAATTTAAGTATACCAAACGATTTACCAACCATGTTGACTTTACCAAACGGTTTCAAGATTTTTGCAAGATCGTCGAGCTCTACTCCGACTACCAGTAAATCCAAGTCTTTTGAGATTTTACCCAACAATTCGTCGCGTACCACCCCACCGATTTGATACATTTTACCACCGGAACGCTTGATTGCCTTCCGTACCTGTGTGGACAGAAGGTCGTCGACCATGCTCTCATTTAAGTGTGATAAAAAACTTCTCATTGATTCTTTCCATGTTTTACTGACATTAACACATTGTTATCGTATTGTCAAGGGCTTCATTTGATCTTTCCCATTGTCGATGATATATGCTTTTGCAGACCCATTGGCTCGGTCCACTCAACAACTTCTATACCCCTACTTTCGGCATCTTCTATTGCCTTTGTAACATCCGACCACAACCCATTTCTAAATTGTGGTGCGGAGAGCAACACATGCAACTTTTTAACTTTATATTGATTGACAATCATTTCGTCCCAATGAGCCTTGTCTAACTGATCGATATATTGTTTTTTCAGTGCTGCTGAAATTTTCTTTGCATTTTTGGAATAAGATTTGTTGACTGTATCAATATAACCCTTGATTATTGATGACATAATTTTGCCATATTCTTTGTCGCCAGATTTCTTTGCCCAAACACTAGGATTTGGTGAACCATATGCGACAGTTTCTATAAATTCTGGTAAGGCTTTCCAACTAGATATAAGATTTCCAGATGATTTAGACCCATACTCTTTAATTATCGTACTTACATATGTTTCTATATCTTTGGGCAAACTACCTAAGTCGTTTTTCTCAAGTGGTCTGTGCAGATCGTTGATATGGGGGAAATCAGAAGTGTTATGAAATCCGGTGTCCAATAATGATTGCAATGTTACCCATCTTCTACCTGTCTTATCTACACCTGACCGCACATCTTTTTCAAATGAACCTAAAAGATTAGCATCCAATTCATAGATAAATCCACCACCAGACGCAATACCCATCTCCATACTGCGCGGTTTCATATTTCTAAATCCAGATAGTCCAGACTTTTTGTTTTGGCCTTTGACTAATTTATCGTGATTACTTTCACTCGTAACATGAAAGACGGGCCCTCTAATTTCTTTTGGCATCACTCTTTTTATGTTTGCATCGCCCATCGGTATTTTGAATGACATGATATCACCATCTTTGCCCGCGACAGGAAGATTGAAAAGCTCTTTGGACATACTTTCCTGTCCATAGACTTCGTTTAATTGAATATATTGATAGAATGTTTTCATTTTGGTACATATTCCTTGATTTTCTTTTCAATCGCTGAAATAATTTTGTTGTGGGTTTGACTTAAATAACGATCTTTTCTTAACCTGTTAATGGCCAACACAGTTTGACCGGCATACTTCTTTTGAAATTCTGGGGGTCTTGTATCAATATCTTGTACGTTAGCAAGACGATCTGCAAGCTTAACTACTAATGCCCAACTTGACATTTTAGCCATCTTATTTGCGATATATTCACCCTTACCGATTGCATCAGAGGCCTCTTTATCGGTAGTTAGTTCTTGTACCATGTCAGCCACAAGTGCGCCGAATTGTTTTACCAAATCATCATAAGTCGTATCAGTATCTTCAACAGTATCGTGAAGATATGCTGCCTGTATCAAGGCAGACAAATTATTAGATTTTTTAAATTGTTTTACAAACCTAGCAACTTCTTTAGGATGATTGATATACGGGCCGCCACTTTTTCTGGTCTGGCCAGAATGTGCTTTTGTGGCAGTTCTCAATGCCGCCAAAGCGCTCTCATTCAGGCCAACTTCTGTTGTATATTGATAGAAGGTTTTCATCTGAACTTCTTTCTTTCTCTATCTGCAACATCTGCAATATGACTCTGCAAAGCAAAAAGATCCATAGAATGCCACGACATAAAGGGAATATTACCAAGTGACTTCGTAAAACCTTCATAATCATTTTCTATATACTCATCTTCAAAGACGTGAACAAGATCTACTTTAAAGTCATTTACAATCAATTCGTCCCAATACGCAGGATCGCTACGATTGCGGTCTCCAAGATGATCAAATAACACTTTTTGTAAAATTTTAGAGTTTTTCTTATATGTTTTGTCCACACCGTCGAAATAATCTTTGATAAGATTTTTCAGTACAGATTTAGAATCAGGATTATTGGCAAACATCTGACCAAGGGCAATCCAAAACTCTATCATTTTCTCTGGGTCGCGACTTTTAAAATCATACTCAGCAATTTTTGTGTTGTATCTTTTCGACCATTGTTCTTGTGTAAAAGTCGATTTGTATTTTTTAGACAGATTAAATATCAGATTGTTCATATCACTTTCCATAGTACCAAGATCTCCATCACCATCCAGTGATTCTGTTGATTGTGATATTAGACTAAACAGAGCAGTCCATCTGCGGCCAGATTTGTCAGGTTTGCTCATAATATCGTCTGAAAAAGATCCCAAAACATTTGCATCAAGTTCAAAAATGACACCGCCTCCGCCTTGTATACCCGTTTTAAGTGCTAGACTATTCATCGAAGTAAATGCAGATATTGATTTTTTACTACCTTGCAATTTTATAATCTTTTTCACATTCTCACCATATCCTGTCACATGAAAGACTTTGGTGCGAATTTGTTTCGGTTGTATTTTTTTCAATTGTGCATTAGATAGAGGTATCCAAACACCATTCGCCAGATTACCAGCAGGCTTGAATAATTTTTCTGATAGACTCCCCTGCCACTGAACTTCGGTTAAGTACCGATAAAATGTTTTCATTTACCTTTCCTCTTTAAAACATACAACACCATAACATCAATGTCTATTTCTTCCACCTTGAAACCCATTTTAGATGCATATCGTTTTACCAATCTACTGTATAACTTTGATCTGCTGTTTTCATCTGGATCATCGGGATCTTCTTTGTGGGCGCTGAAATTTACAAGATTTATTCTGGGGTGCTCTTCAATCCAAGAAGTCATGTGATTTATAACTGCGCCAAATATTTTCATTTGATTGCCCTTGGCCGTGGCTTTCATAGTGCCATCTACAGTAAATACTATATTTACCTCTGGGGCCTTGGGCGCAATATTATAAATCATTTCTATATTTTGTTTGTCAATTTTACCGCGATATTTCTTTATATGTCCACCAGTGGAAGCTGGACGATCATCGGTTTTAGTCCATTTGATTTTAGTATCAAATGCCTCTTCGATATATTGGTAGAAGGTTTTCATTTCTTTTTCTCTACCAGTGTTGTGCGTTAGGGTATTTTACAATAGCACGAATTGCTATTAGAGCCTTCTTAGCGACAGGGTCGCCTCTGTCATATAATACAACTTCTGTACCATTTACAAAATCAGACACATTTACACCCTTACCTATTAGAGTCATTGTTCTATGCAAAAATTCATTATCATCATATGCATACTCAAAACCCTCTTTGCCTCGGACTTCAACCCATTTACTCCCAGGCAGAGGACGTATTCTCAGTATGCCCATTTTGCCTTGTCTTATGTATGTCAGCGCATAAGATTCTTTCTTTTTGCGTTGATTTTTAGTGAGTTCTGTTATGAATTGAGCGAAGGTTTTCATTTGATTTTACCCGAATTTTTCTTGATATATTTTCCTAATCGTGTGGCGGTGTCATGCCATTCGACATCCAATATTTTTTCCCATTTATCCCAGACTAAGTTTTTTTCTTTTTCGGCATCGTTGTCATGTAACATGTAGGGATAATATTCATGGTTAACGTGCATTTTTTTTATCTTGTAATTATTGACAATTATTTCATCATAACTTGTCCTTACAAATTTCTTTTCCAAGTTTTTAGTCAATGCTGCCTTGATTTTATCTGCGTTCTTTTCGTATGATTTGTTGCAAGTGTCGATATACCCCCTAATAATGCGGGATAGGACTTTACCAGCCTCTTTACCAATACCATAATTGTCTTGAATAATGTCAGGAAGTTCTTTCCAATCTTCTCCAAGATTACCAGACGCACTTCCATACTCACTGATCATTTTATTAGCAAATTTTTCTATATCTTTGGGTAGACTACCCAAGTCATTCATACTCAAATCTTCGCCATCGGCATTATAAGTACCAGCAGACAATAAATCTCCTAGAATTATCCACCGGCGGCCAGTCTTATCTACACCAGAACCCACATCTCTTTCAAAAGATCCCAATAAATCAGCTTCCAATTCAAAGACGTATCCGCCGCCAGAGACAACGCCTTTCATTAACCACGAATCTTTCATTGATAGAAATCCAGCCAAACCTCGTTTTTTGTTTTGTCCTTTAATCATTCTATTAATGTTATGAATTCCAGTTACATGAAACGCTCGCACTTTAATAGGGTCTGGGGCGACTCTTTTAAAGTTTGCATACCCCAATGGTATAGGAAAATATTCTATGCCATCTGGACGTTCCAAATTGAAAATCTCTGTGGACAAACTTTCTTGGCCATATACTTCTTCTATGTACTGATAAAACGTTTTCATTATTTTATCGCAGTTCGTGCATTTCAGATAGAATCTTCTTTACCAGATCTTTAACCAAGTATATCTTATTCTGCCAGTAATCTTCATCCATTGGATCCAAGAGTTCTTTTTCTATGGAGTTGTCAAGCGCGGCATTCCAAGAATATAGAGCGTTTTCAAAATCTTTTTTAAGTCCTTTGATTGTGGTAGAGTCATTTCTAAGTGACTTCATGAATTTAGAAGTTTCTTGTCGTTGGAGTCGAGTTCCAAAAAGTTCACCATTAATCGCCTTTTCAAATCTTCGGGTTTCCTCAATAACCTTTCTTACAAGAGATTGATTGATTTCCCCCAATGTTCTAACGGGATTTTTTTTGGCTACATTACCCTTTTTCATATCTCTGCCTAGAAATGTGTCCATGAAACCTTCTGGAAGTTGACTCTGATGCAGATTTTTCATTGCACCAATAACATCGTCAACTGAATTAGAAAACTCTTCTAGTTTTGCTAGGTCTTCCTTCCCATGAGGATTTTTCTTATCTTCTGCAATCTTATATGCGTGAGTCTCATAGTTACCAAGAGCCAATTCTAATTTTTCAAATGTGAGGTTATCAGGACTACCTTTCAACAAAGCAGATAGTTTTTTTGCATGATTTTGACCAGAATTACTTATACCACGCACATTAGGCATAGATTTAACTTTTTTCCAAGACTGCATTAACTTTTTATCATGAACTGATTCATCAAGATCAACAGATTCATTCATTTTCAACCATTCTGGATCTGTTCTCTTTTTAGCGGGAAAACCTATCTTCGCCATCTGACCGATTCCCTTAATATTATATCCAGAAGCCCACATATAGTCACTTAGTTTAAATCCTACTTCTTCCCAAAGATCATAAAGTTTTTCTGCTGATTGTGCATACTTTTCATTATCATCTTCAGAGTCGTCATCTAAATCATCTTCTATAGATGACCACCAATCATTCAATGCTATGTACATACCCTTTGGAGTCATTTTTTCAAGCGGAAGTTTGCGAAATGACATCAATCTTCCAAGATTGCCGCCCAATGGTCGCACTTTTTGCATTAAGTCATCTATCAATCTTAATTTTCTATCTATTTCTGTAGATAATTTAATTTGTTCTGCATTTTTAGATTTTTTAGATTTTTTCTTATCAACATTACCCTTTTTCATATTTCTGCCTAGAAATGTGTCCAAGAAACCTTCATCAACAGATTCTCGAATACCACCCTTTGGCATATTTCTCATTTTCTGAGATTCGATCCAACCCTTTGCCTTTGGGTCCGTAGGGGCCCGGCGAATCCACTTTTCAAGTTTTTTGTGTACAACTTTGCATCCCGAATGCCAATCAGCACCATTCGAATTATCAATAACATACATGTTGGATTTTCCAAAAATACTTTCATATTTTTTCAAATTCTTTTGAACGTTATTCCACATTTCGGAAACTTTATCTGCACCGATAGTTCTAGATCTGTTTTGATCTCTATCAATCGCCGTCTGCAAATCTGTATTGACATATATCATTGCACATTCATATCCAACCTTGTCCAATAACGCCTTCTGTCCCTGCACCTTACTAACATTTGATCCAGTACCGTCGATAATCACACCCAAACGGCCGTCAACATATAGAGACTTTTGTTTCGCAGTAATTTCGGTTGCTTTAACTCTAATTTCTTGACCTTTGTCGGACCAAATATCAGCAGAGTTTTTAGGGTCTAAACCGGCAGCTTTCAAAAGTTTTTCATATGCAGGGTCCGGATTGACTACGCGCATCCCAATATTGATAAGTCCTAACTGTCCGCCGCCCATAAAAATTCTAGGATCTCCGCCGACAGACGGCGAAAGAGTTTTGCTGGCTGAACTCTTTTCAGTACCAATAAAAGATTTTCCAGAGCCGGGTCCACCGGCAAGAAATACTGCCTTAAAAATTGCAGTGTCATTAATACCTTCGGAAAGATAATCGGCGATAATATCGCCCATCATAACTTCTTCATAAAATTTTCTAATCGACTTATCCATTACTTGTCCCATGCCTTTGCTGCGTTGAAATTGTTATAACTGAATTCCATTCTGTCTACTAATTTTATGGCGTTTTGTCCGGTGCTGTCAATGGCGACATAACCTTCGGGATTAGACACCTTATAACCATTATCCACTTTAACAAAAATATCAGTCATTTGTCTGATACTATTTAGTTTATTTACAATTAGAGATTTTGCCGCTATCAATTCTTCCATAAAATCTACTATTGCATATGCAACAGAATCTAGTTTAATAAGTTTTTCTACTAACTCATCGCGTAAAGCGGCCTTGGCCGCTCTTGACTTTTCGGTTTTCAATTTCATTATAACTTTTTCATCAAAGTGTTTTTTGACATACATTGAATAACCAAGATTTTTAACATTTTTTGTAGAAATATTTTGACCTTCGCGGATATATGTATTCAAGTATGTTTTGAAACTGGCACCAACCAAACCCTTATTCAGTGTCTTGTTTTGCAGTTCCAAAAATGTTTTCAAATCGGCGGCCTTAATTTTCTTAAATTTTCTCCCAACAGACGACAAAACACCATTCAACGCAGTCGTTTCGCTTTCAGTAAATTTTGCACTACCGGAGACATCTTTATATGTCGCATCATCCATCCAAACAGATGGGATATTCTTCATTCCAGAAATATTCGCGCCGAAACTTGCAGACATTGACTGCAAATCTTTACCCTTATAAGTGGTATGCCACACGACACCAATTTTCGCGGCGGAGATAGTTTTGCCGAGTTTCGACGATCTTTCTACTGCATAAATTAATGTATTTGGTTGAAAAGTAACGTAGTCTTTACCACCCAAAGTTTTGTTTTCTGTGTCGTTTGTGAACATTAAATCACCCTGCAACACACCCTTAATACCCAATTTAGAAAATTCCGTGAAAGAAATTTTGAATTTGTCCTTCAGTGTGTCATTCAACTTGGTGTCTGCATCTATCTCGGCGATAGATTTATACAACAAAGGGACTGCATTGAATACAGATTTTTTTGCAATGAAAAATTTACCATCAGAAGGATCTGTTCCCGCAAAAACCGCTGGGGCCCCATCCCATTTGACGGTCATGTTCATCTTACGACCAGATTCGCCCTTCAACATGTCTCGCAAAGATAGCAAAAAATTGACTGCGGCTCGTGCGCCGTTGATTCCCCCATTTAAAATCTCATCTTCTAAATGTTCTAAATGTAGGTTTTTATCACCTTTAGATTCTTTCAAGAATCTACCGAAACTACGCATATTTTACTTCTCCTATTAACAAGTTTTGTTAGATATTTATATTATGGTGTATTTCAACCAGAGCATTCTTTTTCTATTTCTTTTTTGAATTCTTTAGTCATACTACCTTGAAATTGTGGTTGTGATGTAAATGAACCTTTATATCTAATCTCCAAGTTCATTATTTTCATATTTCCTTTTTTCAAGGTAAAGAATATTTTTGCGGCGTCAGATTTTCGTGTTGCATCAGCATCTTGCACAATCTTATATGGCAAACCTTTATTTTTATCATTAATTCTTTGCAATCCACAAAGAGTTGTTTTCAATGGAAATGTTTTTGCAGGACCAATAAAGATTTTTTTGTCTTTTTTAACATCCCCAATTCCTGTCATCAATGCGAAAACAAATCTTTTACCCTCTAACTTTTTGGAATCAATTTCTGAATCCAAATTTATCTTTAATATAATATTAATTAATTCGCTTGCAAGTTTTTCAGAACCTTTGTTTATCAGTTTTTCAATTTTTTCCCATAATTTATTACCCGTTTTTTTCGATAATTTATTATTGACAAACTTTCTCATACTTTTAGGATCTTTAGTATTATCATTTAAATATCCACCATCGGCATCTGCATATCCTTTAGTGTCAATATATCCTTTACCTTCTTTACCAGAACCAAATTTAGTTTTGTCAATACCTTTAGACTTAAATAAGTCTTCATTCGACAAACTATTATAGTTGTTGATATCTTCTTTTAGAATTATCTTTTTCTTTACAGCCTCTTTGATAAGACTAGCAAAATAATCCGTTCTAGCTATTACCAGTTCTGACTTCAAAGGCATAAACTCAGGCCCGTCGAATACTGTATCAAAGGCCTTATTAATAAGAGTCGGATCGGCAGCTTTAACAGTCCCTTTTTTCTTCAAAGATATACCATAAAATTCTTTTTTATCTGCACTACAAACTATGTCAGAAGAATTATAATCAGCAAACCCATATGCCGAAACTTGAAAATCCCGCACAGCTGCGGGCCAGATATTACCTGTCATATAAGTAGTTATAGTTGAAGAACGAACACCCATAAATTTTCGTATTCCTATTGCAGCAGAAACTCCCACAGCCATATCTTTTTGCTTGGCCAAGTCGTCAGGTTGCAAAAGCTTTTCAAAGCCGTCCTTAATCGCAGAATTTCCAAATTGGACAAGATTTTTGCCTGAGAGAATACCATCAGATATCAATTTACGCAAATCATCTAAATTACCAGTGCGTTGAATTTTTTCTAAATGGGTAATTGGGTACTGTAGTGCTACAGCTGTCATTATTTCTGATGCTTCATATGCCATTTGACTCTCCTTCTATAGTTATATTTATATACTATTTTAGAAGGAGAGTCAATAGTTAATTTACATGTAATGCAAATATGTTCCCACGATATACTTATCATCTGATATCGCTGGCTGGGCCTGGTGTGGGTGCGTCCAGAAAGGCGGAAAGATTGCCAATCGACCACGTTCAGGTGTTATGCTAGTATTATAGTCGGGGAACACAGTTTCGCCACCCTCTTCTACAGAGTTGAGATAGAAGAAACATACCAAAAATCTGCGGGCGGAGGCATAGTCTCCCACATCTGCATGATATTTAAAATCATCATCAGAACCGGCTAAATATTTTTTCATTCGGACTTCTTCATTTTGACACTGATTTGGAAAAAATGCAATATTATTGTGTTGTCTATAACTTTCTACATATTCCGACACCTTACCTAAAAGCAACATAGACAGATCCTCAAAATCTTTACTCATATCTTTCAGAGCAGGATCAAAAAAATTCAATTCGGTGAAGCTTCTATATTCAGCATGTTCAGTCTTTTTATGATGTTCAGATGCTTCCTCAAATTTTTCGATAATATTGGTACATTCTTGTTCTGACAGTACATTATCCCAGACCGAGATAAATGCGCGGTTTCCATCCGGCGGATTAACTTTAAATTTTTCTTGGTCAATCTCAAAATGGTGTTGTGCATCTCCACGATTTTCATCCATATTTTCTTGTACCTTTGTAAGTGCCTCTGGATCGATACCAGTTTCAATTTCTGTATTTTCATTGGTCATAGTTTAATCTCCACATTTCCTATTTTTTTGCTTGTTTTGTTGTTTGAGAAACTTTCCTTAAAGCTGCTCTCTTTAGTATCCTGTATTAATTCATCTTGCGCGTCATCTTCAACGTCATATAATCGCATCTTAGGACGATCTACACCCACAACAAACCTTTTATGTTCGTTTGGATCGTTGTAACGGTTCTTGAGTTGTTTAATGAGAATTTGTCCCATTTCTTCTAATTCTTCGGTTGCGATTAATGCAAACATTAAATCGGCAGTCGCTGGCAGTCCAAATGACTCCGAAGTATCCGTCAAATCAACATCACTGTTACCATACCCACCGCGAGTTGTCTGTGTGGCGGTAACAATTGGAACATTGTTTTCGACTGCGAGGCCTCGTAATTCTTCGGCAATAGATTTTATCAGTGTATATGAATTTGCACCGGAGCCGGCCTTAACCCTCGATGACGAACAGATATTTAGATAGTCAATATAAATGACTTTTGGTCTGAAATTCTTTTTGAGAGACAACTCATTCAATAGGTGTCTAAAATGATTTGCATTGGCCACGGCAGTCGGATATTCCTTAATAATCAATTTACCAGTGGTCTTGTTTTTCAACTTATCAATTTTTTTATCAAACGTACTTCTTGTCATACTGGCAACATCGCCAATAGAAGTATTCAACAGATTTGCATCAATTCTTTCTGCAATCTTTTCTTCAGACATTTCAGCAGTAATATAGAGAACATCAAACCCCATCAACAAATGGTTGGCAGCGCAATCACACATGAACAACGACTTACCAACACCAGTGCCGGCAAGAGCGACATTCAACGTCTTTTTAGGTAAACCACCCTTCGTAATACGGTTCAACATATCTAAATGGAAAGGTATCTTTTCCTCTACTCGCTGATAAAACTCAAATCGAGATTCCCAATCTTCAATAAAATCGTGTCCGATATTACTGTCAAACGATACTGCAAGAGCCTCGCTCAAAATCTTAGGCATTTCACCCTTTTCAGGCGAATCGTCATTAATAATAGTAATGGACTTCATAACCGCATTATATATCGCTCGGTCTTGACACCACTTTTCAGTCGCATCCAATTGCCATGCACTATTTCTATGTTCATCTTTTTGGTTGTGAAGATACGCAACCATATCCTTACATTCGCTGAAAATATTCTCCGAAACGTTTTTGTTGTCCAAAGATATCATCAACGAATCTTTTGTAGGAAGATCGTTATATTTTTCTATATGAGTCCGCATCAAATCATAAACGATTTTATTCGATTCACTCTGAAAATAATCTTTTTCAATAAACGGAAGGGCCTTTCTAACATAGGCCTCATCCGCAAAAAGACAATTCATCACTACCTGTTCAGTCAGTTCCATTAAGTTTTTTCGCTTCCAATATCAACTTTTCATATTCACTTTTAAGATGATCGGCCTGACGAAATAATTCATCAGACCTTTCCTGTTTACTCTTTTCTCCGGTCACACGAGTCATTGTAAATGTAGTCGGTTCTTTGTCCTCTGTCCCATAAACCTCTTTCCATTTATCTTTGGGACATCGGATATTCGCAATCTTGGCCTTGGCCGGCATGAAACATCCACACGCCTTGCAGATTTTTAATGTCTGACCATATTCTTCACAGGACCTACATGTTGTCAACCTCTGTTGATATATGTGATTTGATGCGAATATTTTACTCATTAGCCAACCCTATATTTACTTCTAATGTGCTCATCGAACTTTGGATCGCCAAGAATGGGATCCCAAAACTCATCAGTGTGAGTCTCTTTCTCCCGAAACTTTTTATCCATCACCTCACCAGTTTCCATATCGACTCGTTGTAACCAGCCACCGGATCTTGATAATACACCATAATCAACGGCCATGTCAATAAGCGCACTGAATTTATCTACACCTTTATCCCAAGAAACTGAAATGGGGATCTTTGACTTTTCTTTTACAAAGCGAGATTTTTCAACATTGATAACAAAATGATATCCTTGAATTTCTGTACCGACTTTATCTTGTTGACGTCCTACAATCCAAATCGTATCGGCACTATAATACATACCAGTTCCGCCCGAAACTACTTTAGTTGGATACAACCCCTGAGAGTCGTATGTGTGGTTGATAGCAACCATAGGAATGTCTTTCATCGTCAGATGGGGGGTAATCATGCGAAACAAAGACTTGAACTGCTTAGCGCGCGTCATGTCCGCTGCGCTACTACCCTTCTCCGCATCTTCAACTTCTTTCTTAGATGCCAAGTTACCAACCGAATCCACCATAACGAACACTTTATCTTCAGTATCCAATTCATTCAATTGAGACACCATATCAAATTTAAGTTCTTCTAAGTTGGTCACCGGAACGTGAATAATACGAGTCGTATCAATTTTGAAAATATCAAAATATCCCTGTGGCGTACCAAACTCTGAATCATAAAACAACACTAAACCTTCAGGGTTTTTGTCCATAAACGCCTTCATCATAATCAGGCCAAATGCCGTCTTAAAATGTTTTGAGGGGCCGGCAACCATTGTCAATCCTGACGAAAAACCACCATTGATAGATCCAGAAAATGCAACATTCATTGCGGGGATATTTGTAGGTGTGCTGTCCTTTTCATGTAGATATTTCGACTCTGATAGAACATTTACCCTACCATCTTTGAAAGACGAATTCTTTCGCAATTTTGCCATTAAGCCTTTACTCATATTTTTCTCCTATTTGATTCTTTTATTATAACACATTTTTTTAACAATGTCAAGGAAGTCTCCCATAAAATTTTACTGGGAGGCCTACAGATTTTTTGGCATTAAAAAGATACCAACAACAATTATCTTTGCCGACGCTTTTACTACCTTCTATCCATTTTACTCTGCCGACGCTTACCACCTTTTCCAACCATTTTTGATAAGGAGCAGATTGTTTTGTGTGCATCCAATCCGAATCAAATAACAACCATGTAGGCATTTGATTGGCGAGATTTTCAATGAGAGGGTGTAATATTTTTCTGTTCCATGGCGGGTTTGTTATGCAAATATCGCACCCAACAATTCTATCAGTCAGGGCGTCACCGTTTCCTACAGAATCGCATAAAGGTTCTATATCGGTCATCCAATATGCTTTTAAATCTGTTAGTTGTTCCACATGCTTTACCAATCTACCGTCACCGGCACATGGTTCTGCAAACAACCCATTATATGGCAAATGAAATACAAGGGGCAACACCGCTTCTATCGGAGTGGGATAAAAGTCTCGCTCTACTCTTTCAAAATCACTTCGTTTTCCCATCACACTCTCCTAAAAAAAGTCATCCATTGTTATAATCTTTTCGAGTTGCCAGCCAATGGTATCAGTTATAGTTTTAATCGGGTCCAAAAAGGCCTTTTCAAACTGTTTGTTATAATCTACAAATCTATGCAAATCAAATTCTTCTGGCAGAATAGAACCTATCGCAATTGTATTATTGGCCAATGGGTTAGGCTCTTTCAGATAAACGAATTTTATCTTTTCGCCCTCTTGTATAATTGGATACGTCATGCCCAAATTATGTTTTTCGATTAACATGTTATAGTGAATGACTCCTTTAACATGGATGGGAGTACCTTTCTTAAATACATGAACGGCATCTCTGTATTTTTTCAAACCGTTGACAGAGCGCGGAAATGCAATCATATCAACATCCATTTTCTTAAATTCTTCGCGGAAGTTTTCAACATAGGCGATCAGTTCATCATTGTCACCTTTCATAATAACCTTAAACGACTGCTTTAACCTGTCACGACAGGCCGCGGGGGTCGACGATCTTACCGCCTCAATACCCATAATTTTCAACTCGGGCGCTTTATAACGAACACCTTCATTATCCCACACATTCAAAATATAACGTTTTTTTGCAGTCCATAGACCCTTGGATGCGATAACCTCTCTTGCCATGACCATTTTTTGGTCATATGAATTCATATACGAAGCAAGTTCCTCGTAAGACTTATTGATAAACGGTTCAAGTTTATCCTGAGCCACACGATCCAGAAAAGATACCACTTTGTCTGTAGGGACATTTCCTGCAAGATAATCCTTTTCTCCAAAGACTTTCGAAACCAAGTCGCTAAAAACAACGTATATCGAGTCCGTATCTGAAGCAATGACATATTCTTTGTCCTCCGTATTTTTTAGAGTTTTGTTCATGTATTCATTTACTTTTTTCTCGATCCAGCGAATACTTAACTGGCCCGACAGGGTGATAGACTCTGCCTGTCTGATATCAAAATATCTAAAATATTGATTTCCTAACGCACCATAAGCAGAGTTTAACAAAATCTTTGCAGCCATCTGTTTATTGTTTAACTGGGCAATTCTTTTATTGAGGTAGATAGGATCACCACCATCAATCAACTCTTGTTTACACTTCAACATCTCTTTCTTTGAGATAACTCTTTCGTCATACATACCTTGCATCAACTTGGGTAAGAACCCACGTTTTTTGTTATCGTACAGCACACCATTTGGCGTTAGAGAATATCCAAAATTCTGACAGGCCTCAGTGTCCGTTTTCTTTTCCAGAAGATCATCGACACTTGTATCAACTCTATCAGTCTCTATCAACGTTTCTGGACTAATATTGTATTGCATAATCAAATGCGGATATAGACTGTTCAAGTCAAAAGACAATACCCAATCGTGAATTCCGACATGCGGTTCTTTAACGTAACCACCGGCATAGGCTTCGGTTTTTCGGTTGAAAGTTTTTGGCGGGACGACAATATCATCTTTTTTCAAGAGATTAAATGCGATCGAATCCCAAGTCCTAATCGGCGACATAACCTCGTCATAATTGACTCTAGCCTGATATGCGATAGTAATTAACAATTCTATCAATTTTAACTTGTCGTCTAGTTTGTCAACTAATTCAACATCGATAATATTGTAGTCGATATATTTCTGATAATCTTGTTTATAGAACAAATGCATTGCCGAAAATTCTGAATGATCGAGTTTTCTTTTACCCAATTCAACTTGGGCAATATGATCGAGTCGGTAACTTTCTTGAGTGACATATGTGAATTTTTTATACAGATCGAGATAATCCGCGATAACCAATCCAGACAATTGCACTTGTTCGGTAAGCATACCACGAAGATTCTTTTGCACCTTATTCACCGAGCGGAAAGGCGAAAGTCTTTTCATCTCTTCTTCGCCTAGAAGTTTTGTGATTCTGTTGACAAGATATAACATATCAAAAGAGTTGAC
>MEHZ011632632.1_pt1 | contig 20563 bp, 19 predicted proteins | sample 897221 | NCBI WGS metagenome assembly MEHZ01 (sample SAMN05514161, study PRJNA337945) | marine metagenome | isolation source: marine surface water | place: Arctic Ocean | collected 2007-12-13
AGCCTGTAGTGATTGCCTTCTTTCCTAAAGCCTTTACCGGCGGATGAACTATGCAATGCAAAGCGCTGCGTGACAGTGCTAGAGAAATTAAAAGTTTTGACGTTGCTTACTTTATGGCCAGTGTAGATACACTGGAAGACAATACAGCTTTTGCTGAAGAGCATGCGGCTGGTTTTCCAATTCTTGCAGATCCTGAAAAGGCGATGACAAGTGAATACGGTGTATTGATGGCGGCTGGTTTCGCTAACCGTTGGACCTACTATATTGGTGCCGATGGAACTATCCTAAAGATAGATAAAGACACTAAACCAGCCACGGCAGGCAAGGATTTAACCCGCACAATGGAAGAGTTGGATTTTCCTAAAGTATAAGTTCACGATCAAAAACTCGTGAATGAAAAAACGAAACTCGAATGCTGTAAGGCATTCGGGTTTTTTTTGATCAATTGCTGAGCGAATAGGCATTCGCCCTTGCAGCAACTGTGTTTGAATTAGGGCAATTTGTGGCTATGGGCTGACGTGGTTATTCACTGTGTTGTAGCTGGTCGGGCGCTGTGACAAAATGTGGACTAGTGTATCCCTCGCTTACAGCCATTTGCAGTACCACACATACATACGGAGTGTTTCCATGTCAAAACTTGGCCTTTGGGTAGTCGCGGCTATTGCTGTGTTTACACTATTGTATTTGGTGTACTTGGCAGCCACTTTTGAGGCGCCTACGGGTACCACAACCGTAATAGTGCCAGCGACTACTTTGCAGCCTCTAGCCGAGCCCGCCCCGGTGATCACTCCGACTTTGCCGCAGACACGTTTGCAGCCTCTCGAAGAGCCGCCAGCTGTCGCTGCTGCACCGGTAATCGAAGCGGCACCGGTAGAAGTTGCAGCGCCGGTTGCAGAAGAGCTGCCCTCTGAGCTTGTCGAATTGCCGAGCCTGAACGACAGCGATGGTTTCGTTCTAGAAGGATTGCGAGCTCTGCAAAATGGTGCTGCGCTGATTAGCGTTCTGGCTGATGAGCAACTCATTCGAGGTATCGTTGTGTTCGTCGACAATATTAGCCGCGGTGATTTTCCTCAGACTAGTTTGCCGTACAAGCGAGTAGGGCAGGAAATGTCGGTTCGCAATATCGACGCCAATCTCTTCGTGATGGAAGCGAATGCACACGAACGCTTTAATCAACTCATAGATACCTTTGTGGCAGTCGATACTGTTCAGGCGATGATTCTCTACCGAACTCTTCAGCCCTTATTTCAGCAAGCCTATGCGGAGATTGGGTCTAGAAATGTAAACTTCGATGACACCCTGCGCTCGGCGATTAACGCTGTGTTGCGTTCGCCAAATGTTGAGGGTCCTTATCAGTTGGTTAAGCCTTCAGTTATGTTTCTTTACGCAGACGCCAGCATAGAAAATATGGAAGAAATGCAGAAGCAGTTGATTCGTATTGGCCCGCAAAATACAGAGAAACTAAAAGCTAAGTTGCGACAGTTTGCAGAGCAATTGTAGAAACGAGATTCGTGCTAACAGATTTTATAGGTTAACTAATGCTACAGCTTCCATCCCCGCTCGTTGATGTCAATTGGCTGCACAACAACCTTCACGCTTCACAATTAATTGTTCTCGATGCGTCGGTTCCTCCAGTAGTGCCCGGTTATGAGTCTCTTAACAGCGAAGAGTGCTTCCTAGCCATTTCTGGGGCGCGGCGCTTCGACTACGATAAGAAGATATGTAAACAGGATTCTTCTCTGCCTCATATGATGCCAGGCGCAGATCTGTTTACCGAAGAGGTGCGCAAACTCGATATAAATAGTGACAGTGTAATCGTGATCTATGACGACGTGGGGCTGTATTCGAGCCCGCGCGCCTGGTGGATGCTTCGCGCCATGGGACATCAGCAAGTTGCCGTTCTGGATGGTGGCTTACGCGCATGGATTGCTGCCGGCTTTGCCACCGTCGATAGCTTGCAGCTTGACCCTGGCGCTGGGAATTTTGAGGCGAACTACGAAGAAGATTCATTCTGCGACTTCAGCGTCGTACTCTCCTCGATAGATGATTCGAGCTGCGCGATTCTCGATGCGCGTTCCAGCGGCAGATTTCATGGCACAGCTCCGGAGCCAAGAGCAGGCATTCGCGGTGGCCATATGCCCAATGCGCGAAACTTACCCTTTCCCAAATTATTGAACGAGGGATCGATGAAACCCGTTGCCGAGCTCCAAGAAATATTCAATGAATTCATCACCAACGACGAGAGGATAATCACTAGCTGTGGCTCGGGTCTCACCGCCTGCATCCTCACCTTTGCGGCCTACCTCGCAGGTCACCGCAATTTATCTGTCTACGATGGCTCGTGGATCGAGTGGGGAGCGCCTTCGAAACTCCCCGTTGTGACCGATTGACAGCTGTTAACACTGCTCGCCTTGCGCAAGCTATTTTGTACAAGGGGCCACGTTTTCAATATAATCCCTATCACTCTAATGCGCTGGATTTACGTTCCAGTCAGCTATAAGGATGATCATGAATAATACCGCCGATGGCGTAGTTGTCGCCGCTCTCTATCGCTTTGCGAAATTCCCAGACTACGAGTCCTTCCGCGAACCCCTGCATGAAATTATGCTTGCTGCAGAAGTGCGCGGAACTTTGTTGCTCGCTGCCGAAGGAATAAATGGCACTATCGCTGGAAGTAGGATTGGCATCGATGCCGTACTTGCCTGGTTGGCGAAGGATCCTAGGTTTGCAGGCATACAGGCCAAAGAATCCTATGTTGACGAGAATCCTTTCTATCGGACCAAGGTGAAATTGAAGAAAGAGATAGTAACCATGGGTGTTGAGGACATAGACCCGACCCATATAGTGGGCACTTATGTAGATGCTAAGGACTGGAATGCTTTGATAGCAGATCCCGAAGTTCTTCTGCTCGATACCCGGAATCAATACGAGGTTGAGATCGGTACCTTCGAGAACGCCGTAAATCCGCAGACGGATTCCTTTAGAGAATTCCCCGAATACGTGAAGAACAATCTCGACCCAAAAGTACACAAGAAAGTCGCGATGTTTTGTACCGGTGGAATACGCTGCGAGAAATCTACGGCCTACCTCAAACAACATGGCTTCGAGGATGTGTTTCACCTAAAGGGCGGGATATTGAAATATCTGGAGGAGCAGCCTGAGACCGATACCAAGTGGCAAGGTGAGTGTTTCGTTTTCGATAATCGCGTGACGGTAAACCACAACTTGGAGAAGGGAAACTATGATCAATGCCATGCCTGCCGCCGACCGATCCTTGAGAAAGATAAGGACAGCGAGTTCTATCTCAAGGGTGTGAGTTGCCACCACTGTTACGACAAGCACAGCAAGGAACAGGTAAAGCGCTACGCGGAACGCGAACGCCAGATGCAGCTCGCCGCTCAGCGCGGAGAAGCCCATATAGGAGCCCCCATGGAATCGACGATAGAGCGGGGCAGGCAGGAAAAGCTGCGCTTTAAACAGGAGCAGAGGATGCAGGAGAAGGAGAAGTGATAGTTGCCTTAAGGAATCAATAAGCCGCGCGATTCGTCCAACATCGCTGCGTTCCAGCTTTTTGGGGTATAGTCTTTAGTTAATATTGTGTGGCTCTATGCTGGTGAGAGTCAGCTAGCTGAAAAATAACAAAAGGCGACTACTATGAGTGTCAATTCAGTCCATAAAGCTCCCCGTATTTTTCCTATCATCCTTTTGCTCTTTGCCGTTCCCATGATATTAGGTGGCGTGCAGCTGATTATTCTGGGTGGCTCATTCTACTATCTGTTATCTGGATTCTTGCTTGCGTCCTGTGCTGGACGGTTATGGAAGCAAGATCCGGTAGCGTCCATGATTTATGGCGCGCTCATGATTTTCACTGTGTTGTGGTCACTAAATGAATCCGGCACAAATCACTGGGCGTTGCTGCCCAGAATACTGCCCTTCGCCGTACTTGGATTATGGTTTCTAACTCCCTGGCTGCGTCGCTCCCTACATCAAGGTAATCCGCCACCGCTGCTCGCTGCCAAATACCCGCTCTATGTAACCGCGATTGTATTAGCGCTAACCGCCTATGTGGCCATAGACGGTGCAGGCTATGAAGTTAATCCACTGACCGAGCGCTCAGGTGTTAATACCGTAAACACGGCAACCGATTGGCCGAGCTATGGCAACACCCTCAGTGGCAGTCGGTACTCGCCTATCGATCAGATAAATAGAGAAAACGTAGGTAGCTTAGAGGTAGCTTGGACCTATCGAACCAATGCAGGTGGTTCCTTTAAGGCAACACCTTTACAGATCGGTGAATTACTTTATGTCTGTGCTGCAGGCAATAGAGTAATCGCATTGGATGCCGATAGCGGCGAGCTGCGCTGGCAGTTCGATCCGCTTATTGACCCAGAGCATCTAGAATTTCTGCGCTATTTCACAACAGGTTGCCGTGGGGTTTCCTATTTCGAAGCACCTGAGGACTACCAGGGTGAATGCCAGCAGCGAATACTGACGGCAACTACTGACGCACGACTGATTGCAATCGATGCGCTAAGCGGAGCTCGATGTTCTCAGTTCGGCGAACAGGGTGAGGTGGACCTAACAACTAGTATGGGTAACGACCCGCGCATATTCAACTTTCAAACTTCACCTCCTGGTATCGTGCGCGGCAATGCTGTAGTTGGGGGGTGGGTTTTCGACAACCAAAGTGTGGGCGAGCCATCGGGTGTCGTTCGTGCATTTGATGCGCTCTCTGGAGAATTTTCCTGGGCCTGGGACATGGGTAGGCCGGGTGTGAATACTCAGCCGTTAAGGGGGGAGGTTTACACCCGAGGCACGCCGAATGTTTGGAGTCTGTTTAGCGTCGATGAAGAGCTAGGTTTGATCTATGCGCCAACGGGCAATGAGACACCAGATTATTTCGGCGGACAGCGCATGGAATCCAGTGAGCAGTATGCGAGCTCCATAGTGGCTATCGATGGCGAGACGGGATCGGTGCGCTGGTCATACCAGACAACCCACCATGACTTATGGGACTACGATGTACCGTCGCAACCCGTATTGATAGATCTGCCCGGTAAGGATGGTGAGAAGATCCCGGCGGTTCTGGTGCCAACTAAACGTGCGGAAGTGTTCGTGCTGAATAGAGTGACAGGCGAACCCATTTTCGATATTCAAGAGTTGCCAGTGCCACAGGAAGGGGGAGTGCCTGAAGACTATGTTGCGGCAACCCAACCTTTCGCGGTCGATCTGCCGAATTTCCGGCCAGAGCTGTCAGAGGCAAAGATGTGGGGTGTTACCCCGTTAGATCAACTTTGGTGTCGCATCGAATTTAAGAAGATGCGCTATGAGGGGCACTTCACGGTACCCGGCGCCGATACGATCTTTCAATTTCCAGGCAACGCTGGTGGTCACAACTGGGGCTCAGTCAGCATCGATCAAGTGAACAACATCATGGTGGTCAATCCATTGGTCTTGGGTAATCAGCTGACGCTGATTCCCAGAGACGAATTGCCGGAAGGTCAACAAGGCAACCAACTCGGCACGCCGTATTCCCACAGAACAGTTCGTTTCATGTCACCTTTAGGAATTCCCTGTAACCAGCCGCCCTTTGGTGTTCTCGCCGCCATCGATCTCGAGACGAAGCAATTGCTTTGGGAGCGACCTATAGGCACAGCGAAGGAGAGTGGACCGTTCGGCATAAAGACGCGACTGCCAATCACCGTGGGCACACCGCAGAGCGCAGGCACGATAACGACGGCGGGCGGTCTGATTTTTAGCGCGGGCAGTTTCGACAATACAATTCGTGCTACAAATATAAGTGACGGAAAGCGGCTATGGAGTGCTGAACTACCTTTCACGGCGCACGCGACTCCCATGAGTTACCTGTCTCCGGCAGGAGAGCAGACCGTAGTAATTACCGTGCCGGTTTTTAATTCAACCAGCGGCTCGGGCTTTAGGGCGCTTCCCGCTGATGAAGAAGATCCAGAGGGCGGATACATCATTGCCTATCGCCTGCCACAATGAGGAAGTGAAAATGTTGAGCTGTAGAAGAATTTCAATAATCTCGTCGTCAATGTTCATGTTTCTATTTAGCACGAGCTTGCTTGCTCAGGAATTTGATCTCGATGCGCTTTCAAGTTGGGTGGCGGTCGATGCGCCTACCGGCCATGAGCACTTAGCAATCGAGCAGATTCAGAGTGAATACGCAGGCTGGGAGCGCGACTCATATGGCAATTTAGCGAAGATGGTAGGCCGCGGAGAGCCACGACGTGTAGTTGCTTGCGCGCTAGATTCTTATAGCTATGCGGTGAGTCAGATTACCGAAGCAGGCTATCTTCGATTGCACAGGATCGGAAGTGGGTCAAGTCACCCACTTTGGGATCAGGCTCACGAAGGTCAGCAGCTGCGTATCCTGACGCGTAGCGGACCTGTGGTTGGTGTAACCGCGGTAGCGAACGGGCATTTCGCAGCTCAGCATAGAAATGAGACTGCAATCATTACTCAGAACGATCTCTGGCTGGACGTGGGTGCCGAGTCTGCCGCGGATGTAGCCGACATGGGAATCGCTCTGCTAGATCCAGCTTTGCGTCATGTTCCTGCATGGTCTTACTCAAACGAGGTGGCTGGACCTAGAGTAGGGGCAAGAGTGGGCTGTGCCGCTCTATTTGCCGCCGCCGAGGCGGGTGTCAATGGTGCGGCCGGCAGTACAAAATACCTAATGAGCGTGCAGCAGGTGTTCGGTTGGATAGGCCTAGGCGCTGGGGTCAGCCGCGATGTTACCCCTGACGAAGTTATCGTACTTGGAACTGGGTCGACTGACTTTGATAGTCGGATTGTAGATGGCCTTGGAGCACGAGCCGATGTCGTGTTGACCGGCAGTGGCATCGCTGCGATACGACTCATCACGCCCGCTGTGACAGATGCTGATGCGCTGATGGAAAGAATGAGTCTTGCTAACGCCAATCAAGTACTCGACGCCATGGTGGCGGCCATCAACCCAGATGCGCACAGGCCTGCTTGGCTTGCCGCACCAGAACAGGCAGCTGTGTTAAATAACGCACCTTCTCGCTGGGGCGCTAGCGAAAATCCCGAGCGCTTGATCGAGATCGAGGGATTGCTCGATCAGGTGACCGAGCAATCAGCGGTCCCCGGCCACGAAGGTCCCATCAGAAACGCCATCTTTAACGCAATGCCCCAATGGGCCAAGGAATTAGCGCAGATAGATGAGATGGGCAATATGTGGGTTGAGGTTGGCCCGGCCGGTCAGGCCACCGTGTTCTTAGCACATATGGACGAGGTAGGTTACGAGATCGAAAGTATTGATAGGAATGGAGTGGTCAACCTGACCCGTTTGGGCGGTGTGGTCGAAACCGCTTGGGAAGGTCAGCCGGCTCTGTTGCAACTAGATCCCTTTATCAACAAGGAGTCACAAGCACAGGCTCCCTCGTTGCGCGGAGTTTTTAATACCCGCAGAGCACCCCAGCAGAAGCGGCCCGATGCAGTGACGGCCTGGTTCGGTATGAATAAAAGGCAATTGGAAGCGGCCAGTGTTCGCGTAGGAATGGGTGTTACCGGTTATAAGGAAGGGCATAGGATGGGTGCCTTTCGTTACTCTTCGAGATCCTTGGACGACCGTGTAGGCACAACGTCTCTGTTGTTTGCTCTGCGCCAGATAGATCCCGGTGCGTTGCAAAACAGAGTCGTTTTCACATGGACCGTTCGAGAAGAGGGCGGGCTGCGCGGAGCGGCGGCGATGGCCCAGCGACTGGGTAGTAGAACTCGGCGAGTTTATAGCATCGACACTTTTGTCTCCTCAGACACACCCTTGGAATCATCCCATTTCGCCTTCGTGCCTCTTGGCACTGGGCCGGTGTTGCGCTCGATTGAAAACGCGAGCATGGCAACCCCTTATGAATTCGATCGTAATCGGGGCATCGCCGAAGCCGCTGGCATCGATGCGCAGATCGGGCTCACACAAGGCGGCACCGACGGCACGACGTTCACTATTTATGGTGCGCCCAATGCGGGATTATCATGGCCCGGCAGATACAGTCACTCGCCCGCTGAGATCGCAGACCTTAGAGACGTGGCAGAACTGATAGATCTGATACAAGCCATGGCTGAAGCACCGCAGGGTCCGTAGTTCATAATGATAACAACAGCTTAAAAAAGTAGGACGCATTGATGAGTGAAGTAAAATTACCTTCGAGTCCCTATGGGGATTTTCTTGGTATTCAAATCAAAGAAGCCGCGGCGGGATCGAGCGTCTGCCATTTAGAGTTAAAGGATCATCACATGAACACCGGAGGCAGAGTGCATGGCGGTGTTTTAACCTCGCTGACGGACACGGCGGCGGGAGTTGCGGTTCGATCTATTCGTCCCGAAGGTAAATCCTCAGCGACGACCGATCTGAGCATCTCCTTCATTCGGCCGCCACTGGGAAAGACACTCGAGGCCCACGCCGAGGTGATTCATGCGGGCAAGCGTTTGTTCAGAACGGAGATATCTGTTTACAGCGATGAGAAATTGATCGCGAAGACGAATGCGACGTTTATGCTTGTCGATAAGAACTCAGCCCGAAATTGACTACTATCAACTTGCTACACTATTTTGCTTGAGGTTAGAGTGGGCAATCTTAGAAAAATGGATGCCGTCTGCGAACGCGACGACATCCTAGGCACTGATAGTTGGCACTGCTAGAAGTCGAATCTTAGTCCAGCAGTTACAGTACGATCCTTGTTGGGGCGAGCACCATAAGGGTGTCGACCAAGGATATCTTCCTGACTCGTTAAGTTCTCAACCCGGCCATAGAAAGTCAGCGCACTACTAAACTGGTAGTTCGCAGAGATATCCACGGTGAATGTGTCGTCGGTTCTCTCGAATGCATTACAAGACGCCCTTACACAAACCTCATCTACATAGTTACCTGTGAGATAGGTCGCCCAGTTGTTTTTCTCAAAGCCTATTGAGGCGAGGAATTGGTTCTCCGGCAGGTAGGGCAGCGGGTCTCCTTCGCCCACAGAGCCGAAGAAGGCGGTATCGGCAATGTCGGTATCAAACTCTCCATTGATATGTGTATAGCTGAGCGATACGGGGATTCTGTAGTCGCTGCCGCGAGCTAGATTTGCGCTTACCAATATCTCAAGACCTGCCACCGTAGCGGCATCACCGTTAAAGGCATCGCCTATAACGCAATCTGAACCCGATGAAGACGTGCACTCGCCGAGTATATTGTCGTAGTCACTTAGGAAACCGACGAGTTCTGTCGACAGCGAGCCGTTGTTATAACGAAAACCTAATTCATAGTTGATCGCAGTCTCCTCGTCGACATTCGGGGAGTTGCTAGGAGCAGTGAAGCCCTTATGAACGCCGCCCAGTAGTGATAGCGAATCACTCAGCTGATAGAGAACTCCCAAACCTGGAAGAAAAACTTGCGTAGCGTTCTTGCGCGAATCGCGGAAAGTGCGCAGTTCACCATCAGAGTAACGCGTGCGTTTCTGATTGATATCTTCATAGCGCAGACCCGGCGAAAGCGTCCAATCGCCAATCTGAATATTGTCGTGAATATGAATCGAAATCGCCTCGGCTTCCTGCACACGATTGCCTGCGTTACCTAGAATGCCCAGGTCATCTAAAACAAGCGCGCCGTTAATCTGACTATAGTTACTGTTGCGCTGCAGGCGGTCCTCCTCGTCTTCGTGAAAGCGGATTCCGAATTCCAGATCGTGCATTGCGCTGCCTACCATGCCATTCCAGTTAAGACCTAGCTGTACGCCTCTGGAGTAGTACTCACGATTGTTAGAGCGAAGTTGAATGCTGCCAGCTAGCGTGTCGCTCGTACCGTCTAGAATAGATTGCAGCTGATCGGGGTTGAAACCATTCAGGCTCGTGTCGCTATTAATAGCTTGAATCACGTTGAACCAGCTAGTGCGGCCGAAGTCTTCGGCGCTAGCGCTGCCATCGAAGTCGATACCTTCTGTTTTGAACCAGTCGCGTTGATGCTCGTTGTTGTAGGCAGTTACAGACACGTCAAGTGAATCGCTAAGGCCATAGCTGTAACGCAGAATCTGCTGCTCGTGTTCGGTTTCGATGTTATCGAGCTCCGACAGGCCGTAGCGGCGGAATGCGCCATTGCTGAAATCACTATCGGTCAGACCGAGATAACTCTGGTTAGAACTCTGATCGGTAGTCTGTAGTTTTAGCTCGATTGCGTGAGGTGAATTCAGCGGCGCATAACTAAGCTTGACCGTATAGTCCTCAACATCCAATCCGGTATCGTTGCTGCCGCGATCGATAGACTGAAATCCATCCGATTGCCATTGGTGAGTCTCTAAAAGAAATCCAAAACCGGAATCTGTTCGGCCGCCGTAGGTCGCATGAACACGATAAGTAGAATCTTCACCAGCTTCGGTAACGATATTGCCAGACATCTGCGTTGGGATTGGAGTAGACACCATATTGAGCGCGCCACCAATTGTGTAAGGTCCTTGCGTGATAGCAGCCGGCCCTTTGACCACTTCAATTGCACTGAGTCTGCCAACGGTAGGAAAGTAATAAGCTGAAGGTGCGGAATACGGTGCTGGCGCAATAAGCACGTTGTCTTCCAAGAGAGTAATACGACCACTACGTTCCGTAGCCACGCCACGAATACCGATATTAGGTCGTAGCCCATAACCGTCCTCTATCTGAATTGCTACGCCGGGCACTTCACGCGCGATGCGTTGAATGTCGCTATAGGCAAACTGCTGCAATTTCTCAGTACCTATATAGTGCGCAGAACCGGCGATCTTCTTTGCCTCTTCCTGGCTGCCGATGATGGTGACTTCTTGGATCGCGTTGTTCTGCTGCTGAGCGTTAGCGAGGGAGGCGCTAACTGCTGAAATAGCTAATGTAAGTAGTAATTTAGAGTGATTCATAGATATTTCTACAATGTTTCAAATTCTTAGTGAGGTGATCTTAATGCAAATGAGAACGATTATCAACTGTGGATAGTTATCATTTAGATCAGATTTGAAGTATTGAAATTTCCTCGGTATAGGGGCCCCTCAGAGGGCGGGATCTGTGCATTGACGAGCTTAATACTTGCCTGGCTTTGGGATATTTCAGCTGTAGAATTCCCCTCATTTTGGTGAGATGATGAATTTTTTCGCCCCTGCGTCAAACGAACTTTTCGAGTAAGGTGAAATTTCGTTATATACAAATGTTATGTTTCTCGATGAGTATCCTGCTACCGGAAAGTGGATTGAATATTTGAGGAGTAAGCTGTGGATTCTGCCGCTAAAGCAAAATGGCTCAAAACCCGCGAGCTAGGGTATCTTAGATTTGTTCTGCAATATGGTGTCGTCTATTGGGGTGTACCAATGTTTCTATTCATGACATTCATTGTATTTCGACTATTTGAAAACAGATTCTCTTTTGGATTGCTTTCTATCCATGTGCAGATCTGGGTAGTTGCCGGAGCGGCCTTTGGAATCAGCAATTGGTCGCACAGTGAAAAAAAACTTATGAACATTGGACATCCAGAAGGTGAAACATAGCAGTCAAATCAAAGAGGGAGCCGGCTGGTAGGCTCGGCGTCTATGTAATATAGACAAGGAAAAATTTCCCCCGACTGCAAGCACTAAGGAAAAACTGTGGTCTAATTGGCAGTTAGATTGGTTGAATATGATTAAATAACCCGTGTTTACTGGGATAAGAGAGATTATGAGTATGAGATATCAAGGGACTGTTTTTACACGATTAGGAGGAAAAATACTGGCCTGTAGCCTGTTGTTCTCCTGCTTTGGACTGTTTTCCTCTGTTGCTTCGGCGCAATTGCCGGAATTGGGGAGTCCATCCACGGCTACAGGTGCTTCGACTACTGCGAGATTTTTCGGTGGGGCGACGGCTGACAATAGTGTCTTTTTCGGCTCCAGCTTTGGTGGTGATCAGCCTCTGGATATCTTTACCGAGGTACAGGTCGAGACTGCTCATGTGAATACGGTGGGCAACATCTACCTACTTATTCAACTAGGTGCAGACATTTTTATGCGCCTCGAGTCTGGCGAATATGTAGTCTGGGATCAGACTCTGCCGAACTTGCAGGCCACATTGGCAGGTAGAACCTTACAGGCGAGTGAGCCGATAACGATTCTGGAGAACGTGGCATTCGGTCCAGCAGGGCTGTCAGGTGCATCACTTGCCATCTTTCTCGCCTATGACACAACTGCCGCATCAGGTGAGTTGTACTACAGCGGCGTGCCTCTTTCTTTTTCAATAGATGCGGAGGTTACGGAGCCTCCTGCGCCGACTGATCCTGCGAGTTTAACTTTCTTTCTATCGAATATTTCGCAGCCGGTAATCCAATCGCGGTGCATTACCTGCCACACTACCCCCGGCATCGCGTCTGCGACTCCATTGCTCTACGTCAATAGCAGCGTGGAGGGTTTCCAGCAGACCAACTACAACACGATGCTAAATTACATTGAGAATGTGCCAAGCGGTGCCTCGCTAATACTTTCAAAGCCACAAGGGCTTACCTCTCATGGCGGCGGCGTGCAGCTCAGTCCGGGCACTGCGCAATTGGATGATTGGATGACTTTCGTGTCGACCGCGGTTAACGAGGTCGCGAGCAACCCACCATGACGATCATGGCCTTGGCCTTCCGCGCAGCGGACAACATCATCCAGTTTGCGCGACGGGGTGAGATCTAGCTAAATATTCGATAAGAAATTATAAATTATTGGGGTCAGAGTAAATATCCAGTAGTTTTAGTGCCTGCTTCTGGCCGAAAGTAACGGCACAGTTTCAATAATCACCTGTCGCCTGTAGAGTATGAATTGCAGTATCAACAGGGCCTGTTAAGTGCCTAGAGCGTTGATGTAAATCTACTAGTTTGCGCCTTCGCCGATCTAATTCAGTAACGCCTATAGTGTAAGTCGCTATATTTTTGGAAATTCATGATATGAAAAAAACACGAATGTCGCGTCGCGCTTTTCTAAATGCTGGCTCAGATGCTGCGAAGGGTTCCTGTATTATATTGACGATGCCGATGATTCTGGCTGCATGCGGCCAAGCTAATGATGCGAGAACGAACAATACTGATTTCCGACTATTAAGCGAAGAAGAAGTTTTAGAATACAGTGCTATCTCCGCAAGGATAATCCCGAGTAACGCTACCCCAGGTGCCACAGAAGCCGGTGTGATCTATTTCATAGATACCGTAGTAGCAGACGACAGAGAGGCAGAACACCAAATCCTTAAAGATGGGCTTGTTACTCTACAAAGTGAAGCCACCGCTCAATTTGGCGTGGCATCCTTCTATCTGCTAAATGAAGAACAGCAAGATCAACTGCTAAGACAAATAGAAACTTCCGAGTTCTTCAACACTATTCGCTTTCTGACAGTGGCTGGCATGTTTTCGAGCCCAGAATATGGCGGTAATCGAGACAAAGTTGGCTTTGAGTTGTTGGGGTTTACCGATCAGCATGCGTGGCAGCCACCATTTGGGTTCTATGATGCTGATTTTGCAGAGAAGGGAGAATAGTCATGGCTGAAGATTCTAACTCCGTAAAGTATTCAACCTCAGAAGACGTAGATTTTGTGATTGTGGGCTCCGGGTCGGCTGGTGGAATTATCGCCAAAGAATTATCAACCGCTGGTTATTCTGTTGTTGTGCTAGAGCAGGGGCCACACCTTAAAGCCGCTGACTTCACACATGACGAATGGGGCGTGAAGTACAACTTCGATCTCGAATGGGATTGGCGTAAGGGCCATCCTCAAACCCGTCGGCAAACAGAAGATGAAGAAGCCGTCGTAGGCGATTCGTCACTTCGTTATGCCCATAACGTTGGCGGAGGAAGTGTGCATTTTTCCGGTAACTTCTGGCGCCTTAGAGAAATCGATTTCATGGAGGCGAGTGTACGAGGACCAATAGCTGGAACTAACTTTGTCGATTGGCCTATTACTTACGCAGAGTTAGAGCCGTACTACACGAAGGTCGATTGGGAAATTGGCCTGTCGGGATTGCAAGGTCCCTGGGATCCGCCGCGCTCTCGCGACTACCCCTGCGCTCCGATGCCAGTGAAATCCTCGGGTGTTTTACTAGAAAGAGCCGCAAAAAAATTAGGCTATACAGCATACCCCGCTCCAGTTGCTATTCTCTCGGAACCTCACAACGATCGACCCGCGTGTATACACTGTGGATTGTGTAATGGTTACGGATGCGAAGTTAACGCCAAGTCTTCCACTATGGTGACTATGATACCGCTGGCGCTCGCTTCTGGAAATTGCGAGCTGAGAACTGGCTGCACTGTTTCAAAAATTAACGTCGATGAATCCGGAAGAGCCAACGAAGTAGTCTACTGGGAACAGGATGGAACCGAGTCTGCGCAGCGATGTAAGGCCGTAGTGTTGAGTGCAAACGGTGCCGAGACTCCCAGACTATTGCTATTGTCTGAATCAGCGCGCCATCCCGATGGTCTAGCAAATTCGAGCGGTATGGTTGGCAAAAATTTGATGTTCAACGGCTATTCTCAAGCTATTGGATTGTTTGATGAGCCAGTACATGCTTACAAAAGCATTCCTGCGACAAGAGTGGTGCATGACTTTTGGGAGCTGGATGAGAGCCTCGGTTTTTACGGAGGGGGTGGCATCGATTCACGCCACCCGTTCGGTGGCAACCTGATATCGACGGCATTGAGTGGAGGTATGTTTGGTGGTGCCAACTGGGGCGCCGATTACAAAGAATCTCTGCAGCATTTGTTTACTCACAGTTGCTCCTTCGATGGGCACACAACTTCCTTACCTCTATCAACGAATAACGTCACTCTCGATCCGACTGTGAAAGATGTGTGGGGCCGACCTGCGATACGGGTGACCTACAACGAGCATCCAGATGATCTAGCCACCATGAAGTTTTTTCTGGATCGTTCGTTAGAGCTTATGGACGCGGCCGGCGCCACTCAAATGGATGGCTTTTATGATGAGAACTCTCCATGGACGCAGCACTTGCTTGGTACCTGTCGTATGGGTAACGATCCTGAGACTTCAGTAGTAGATCGGTACAATAGGTCTCACGACATTCCCAACCTGTTTATGTGCGATGGAAGCAGCATGGTGTCATCGAGCCGTGGCCAACCCACAATTACAATTATGGCGCTTGCGTTTAGAGCTGCTGATCTCATAATTCAGTCAGCACGACGAGGGGAGATATAGGAGATTAAGGGGTAAGAATAATTTGACTAGAGCAGTGGTGCCCCGACACGGAAATCTTCAGCCCCCTTTGTCACCACTATTTGAAAATGTCCGCTACTGACCGAAAGCTGCCGACGGTAAGCTGAATAGCAATAAGTTCATGGAGGCATTGTGATAAATCAGATATCTAAGTTGGCTTGTACGTTTTTCGTATTGCTAAGCTCTCTCATAACCTTTGCTCAATCTGCAGACGATGGTTTTTCAAGTTCCTCTTTTAGTGGATCGAACGGACTGGTAATGCCTTTCAGGTTCCACTCTCCCTCTATGGAAGTGAGGACAGCAATACCGCTGATAATTTATCTACATGGCGCCGGTGGTTGGGGTACAGACAATGTAAGGCAGATTTCAGGCGGAAACACGCACGGCACTCGATTGTGGCTTAAACCGGAGATAGCTGCAGAGAATCCAGCCTATGTAATGGCGCCCCAAATACCAAGCCCCCAGCAGTGGGGTGCTTCTGGCTCTGAAGAGCTATCTCCTTATGCAGATGTGTTAATGGAACTAATTGATCAGATGAAGTCTGAGTTCCTGATTGACGAGAGTCGCTTATATATTATGGGCCAATCTTTGGGGGGAATTGGTGTATGGGACATTGTTGCCAAGCGTCCCGATATCTTTGCGGCAGGCGTCCCAGTTTGCGGGGTGGGTAATACCGACCGTATAGTGAACGCGCGAGATGTGGCGTTGTGGGCGTTTCACGGAGCGATGGATACTACCGTTCCCGTAGCCGGCTCTAGAGAAATGGTCACAAGCTTGGAAGTGGCCAAAGGGGATATCCGCTATACAGAGTATCTAGATGTTGGTCATAATTCCTGGGAGCGAGCATTTGCAGATCCAGAACTTCCTCATTGGTTGTTTTCTAATGTCCGGGGACAATCTCGGAACTGAGACAAAGCTAAGATTCGGCACCTTGCCGAAAGCAGACGGTTTTAAACGTGGTCTGTCCGCGTTTTTACAAAAGGTGAATTATCATGGCATTTAATCGACGCACATTCCTGAGGCAGGGCATTAACTTCACTACTCTACTTGCGGCAAGCACGCTATCTGCTTCTGTATTGGGCGCAACTAGGCTGGCAAAAGTCTCAGGCAATCCGTTTTATCTGGGTGTGGCCTCCGGCGACCCCAGGCCAGACTCTGTGGTTATTTGGACGAGACTCGCGCGTGAAACATTGGGCAATACTCTCAGCAGAAATGAGCCCGTGGCTGTGGATTATGAGATAGCTGAATCTGCCAGCTTCTCCACTGTTTATCGTAAGGGTAGTGCGGCGGCTTTGCCGGAGTTGGGCTATTCCGTACACCTGGACTTGCAAGGTCTCAGCCCAGGTAAAGAATATTACTATCGCTGGATGATTGGTGGTGAAGTTAGCAGTGTCGGCAGAACTAAAACGGCACCTGCGATTGACGCCACTCCAGAGAGCTTTCGCTTTGGCTTCGCATCCTGCCAACAATACGAGCATGGCTATTTCACCGCACTAGATCATATGGCGAAAGAAAAGTTCGACTTGATTGTTCACCTGGGTGATTACATTTACGAAGAATCCTGGGGCGACGAAAATGTTCGTCTTCACGATGCGCCAGAAATGTATACGCTGGATGATTATCGCGCGCGCTATGAGTTATACAAAAGTGATACCGACTTGCAGGCTGCTCACGCATCAGCTCCGTGGGCAGTAACCTGGGATGACCATGAGGTTGACGATAATTATGCGAACGATATTGCCATAGATGAACAAACCCCAGAACAGCTGCTCACTCGCCGAGCTGGGGCCTATCAAGCGTTCTACGAATTTATGCCGATACGCTTGCCGTCGGGCCGACAAGGGGCTTCGATGCAGATCTATCGCCCTTTGCAGTTTGGCACCTTGATGGATATGACAATTCTAGATACACGACAGTATCGAAGTGATCAGGCGTGCAGAGACGGTATGAAGACTAGCTGTGATCAGCATCGAGACCTTAGCCGGACTTTATTGGGAGAAGCTCAGAAGGACTGGTTGTTCAGACGTCTACACAATAGTGAGGCCACCTGGAACGTGATGGCACAACAAGTAATGATGGGGCGTTTGCTGCGGCGCGATGAGATCGATGAGGAAATGTATTTAATGGATATCTGGGATGGTTACCCACATGAACGGGATGAGTTGCTGGCTAGACTAAAAGCAGCTGAAACAACCAACCCAATTGTGCTGACAGGAGATATACACAGTAACTGGGTGAACAATATTTTGTCCGATTTCAGTGATGATAGCAGTGAAGTTATTGCAACTGAATTCGTTGGTACTTCAATTTCATCTGGTGGCGATGGCTCCGATGTGTCCAGCACTACAGCACAAACTCTTTCCGACAATCCTCATATCAAGTTTTACAACCGTCAGCGCGGCTATGTCAGTTGTAACCTCACTAAAGACTTATGGCAGTCAGACTACAAGGTTTTGGATAAAGTGACTGAACCTGGTCACCCCATAAGAACCCGTGCTTCGTTTGTAGTTGAAGCTGGAAACCCAGGTGCATTTGAAGCCTAAAAATATTGGCTGGTGGAACTTAGAATGAACAAATTGAAAATAGCAGGGTTGGCGTTCGTCTTTCTGTGGTTTATGGGCGGAGGCGTGATGCATTTCATCTCACCCGAATTATTCCTAGCAATCATGCCGCCCGCTGTGCCCTACCATGAAGTGGCGGTTGCTATTAGCGGAGTGTTTGAAATACTCGGTGCTCTGGGGTTGTTGTTTCAGCGCACCAGACGCAGGGCCGGCGTTGGCTTATTCGTTCTAACTCTCGCTGTGTCGCCGGCAAATATCTATATGTCGCTGAATCCGGAGCTTTTCCCAGACATATCCGAGTTAGCACTCACCCTTCGCTTGGTATTACAGCTGTTGTTACTCGCATGTATCTGGTGGTCGACTACAGCAGATACAAAAAACGAGTAGAGAGAACAGCCATGGATCGAAGCAAAGAACGCCGGGAAATTAACAGTTGTGGCAAATCGATTTAAAGAACTCATGCAATTGGCGTCGCCTGATCCTCAGTGATGTCCGCCAATGGTTGAAAGTGAGCGGTTTAAAATGTGTTCAGCACCCGCTTTATTCGTAGTGAAAATTTGGCATATTTTTGGTTATAACCGTAAGCACACTTCCAATTTCTGCTTACGACCCAAAATTGCCGTTCGTATGCTAAATAATTGCAGATAAAGGGCCTCCGAAAAGCTAACGTTTAGCCCATGGGAGCGGCTATGCTAAACTCTTGTGAATAATAAATAAAAAGCAGGATCAGCGATGGGTAAGCTGTTTGAGGAATTGAAGAGGCGCAAGGTCTTTCGCGTGGCAGCGGTGTATGCCGTGGTGGCTTGGCTGCTTATTCAAGTGACTGATGTAGTACTGCCTACGTTTGGTGCGCCAGACTGGGTAGGCCAGACGATCATTTTCCTCTTCATTCTTGGTTTTCCTGTAGCTGTTGTTTTGTCTTGGGCCTACGAAGTAACTCCCGACGGAATTCTAGCTGATAGCCCAAACCAAGCATCCCAAGTAGCAGCACCTCCGCGTGACCAAAAGCTGATCTACGCCATATTTGCACTTGTGCTTCTAGTCGTCGGGTTCCAAATCGCTCAACGGTCAACCGTTAACCAATTGTTGTCAGAAAATACCAGTGGCATGGGTGAAGAGGCCGTGCTCGAAACCCGCGTCGATGCAGAAAGGCAGATCATCTTGCTCGCTGCGTTGTAAGAGTCGCGGTAACATCTGATCCAGCCAGCGGCGATTGTAGACGCCGGTTAAGCCGTCGGTCATGGCTTGGTGTTCAAACTTTCCTTGCAGGTTTTCACTCTCTTGTAGAGAGATATTGCTGGAGCGCATGCGCAGAGAAAGTAGCCCTAATAGATTTGTACAGAAACCATGGGATGCATGCGTTACGCGCCAGAAAGTCTTCTCGTCCACGCGTAGCAACGACGTTTCGCTGGCAGAAAAGACTTGGGCGAAAGCGGCACTACCATCGATAACCGAGAGTTCGCCGACGGTTTACCCTTGTCCTAATTCGACCGCTTCACGTTGATGTTCTTCATCGAGATAGACCTTTAGCGAACCTTCCAGAACCAAAAACATAGTGCTATTAGACTGGTTCTTCTCAAGTAATACCTCGTCTGCGCCGAGATTGCGTACCTCGCACTGACGCAATAACTCCCAGATCGGGTCTATCAGCACGTTGCGAAAGACCTGAAACTGATTCAGGTGTTCGCGAGAGAAATTTTTTGGCGAAGTCATGTTAATGTCGCTCTAGCTTGTCCCTTCAGCTACTCGGCAGGGTGGAAAACGCCCAAAGAGCAGGGAGCGTTTAACTCCCTGCCAGTCTTGCAGTGTTAGTACTGCTCTACTTGCGTCTTCACAGTGGCATACACTTCAGAAGTGCCGTCCTTCTTCATCAGAATTACATTATAGCTATTGAAGCGATTTCCAATTTCCATGCCCGGGCTACCCATTGGCATGCCTGGTACTGCTAAGCCTAGAGCATTCGCCGGTGGCGAGGCTAGGAACTGGGTGATGTATTTCGCAGGGATGTGACCTTCGAACAGGTAACCTTCCTTAGAGACTGCCGTGTGGCAGGACTGCCACTTCGGCAGCACACCGAGTTCTTCTTTAACGGCATAAATATCCGTTGGATGGAATACGGTCGAGTCGAAACCACGTCCGTCTATATGTGCGATCCAGCCGACGCAGCAGCCGCAAGTTTCTTCCTTGTATACGTTTAGGGTTATGTCATCTATGGACTGCGCGTGTGCGTACTCAGTGCCTGAAAGCCCGATGGTCAGCGCCAGGGCGAATACGGATAGTGATGGAATTAGTGAAGAAAATGGTGACAAAAAAAGTAATGATTTCATTGCGTGCGCCTGTTTACTTCGAGCTTATAGCTGGTGGTGAATTATTTATCTTGCCTACCGGCTAAAGATATCACAATCCAATAGATAGCTGCCATTGCTGCCGCGGTTTGTGTCGACTTTCGTAGTTTTCCTAACTATGCTGACTGCATGATCCAGAACACCGCAGCTTCTGAAATTTCACCCATGGCAGGCAAGAGCAGAATTCAGTCTATTGATGTGCTTCGCGGCTTTGCACTGCTTGGCATATTGTTGATGAACATTATTGCGTTCGCCTTTCCCTTCGCTGCCTATTCTGACCCGACTATCGATGGTGCTACCCAGGGAATTAACTTGGCCGTCTTCGCATCGATGGACGTGTTGGTTGAAGGCAGCATGCGAGCGATCTTCTCGATGCTATTCGGCGCGGGCATGCTCATCTTTCTTGCTAAACGCGATACCGATGTTGATACGCTGCGCGGGCTCTTCTATCGGCGAACAGTC
>MEHZ011491718.1_pt1 | contig 20554 bp, 18 predicted proteins | sample 897221 | NCBI WGS metagenome assembly MEHZ01 (sample SAMN05514161, study PRJNA337945) | marine metagenome | isolation source: marine surface water | place: Arctic Ocean | collected 2007-12-13
TTCAAGCGCAACATGCGCCAGTGGATGATGCGAATAACCAAGTACGCCGACCGTCTCACCGACGACCTTGAGTTGCTTGATTGGACCGACGCCATCAAGGCCATGCAACGCAACTGGATCGGCCGCTCCGAAGGCGCCGCTGTCCACTTCGCCAGCGCCGCCGGGCCTATCACTGTGTTCACCACGCGGCCCGACACCCTGTTCGGAGCGACCTTCATAGTGTTGGCTCCTGAGCATCCCTTGGTCGACGAGCTGACCACGGCTGAACAGGCCGATGCTGTTGCTGCGTACCGCGACGTTGCTGCAGCCAAGAACGACATCGACCGTCAAGACGCCACCCGAGAGAAGACCGGTGTTGCTATCGGAGCGACCGCCACAAACCCCGTGACCGGCGAACAGGTTCCTGTGTGGATCGCCGACTATGTACTCATGGGTTATGGCACCGGCGCCATCATGGCCGTGCCGTGTGGTGATCAGCGTGACTTCGAGTTCGCCCGCAAGTTCGGGCTGCCGATCCCGGCGATTCAGCAACCGCCTGCATCCTGGTTCGAAGAACATGTGATCGCCGAGTCACTCGACACCGACACCTGGCCAGTCGCCTTTATCGGCAACGCCCCCTACGTGCAGTCGTCGAACGAATCGCTCGATCTGGACGGAACCAGCGATGTCGCCTCGGGTGTTGTTCAGACAAACGCATGGCTCGCAGCCAACGGGCACGGCCATGCCACTATCAACTACAAGCTCCGCGATTGGCTGTTCAGCCGCCAGCGTTACTGGGGCGAGCCGTTCCCGATCGTCTACGACGCCGACGGCAACCCCCACACTGTTCCTGAAGACATGCTGCCCGTCGCTCTGCCCGAGACCGAGAGCTTTGCTCCTAACACCTTCGACCCCGACGATGCCAACACCGAACCTGAGAGCCCGCTAGGGCGACTGACCGACTGGGTCAACGTCGAACTCGACATTGGTGACGGACCGCAGATGTACCGGCGCGACACCAACGTGATGCCGCAGTGGGCCGGCTCCTGTTGGTACGAGATGCGCTATTTGGATCCGACCAACACCGAACGTTTCATCGACCGTGAGGTCGAGGAGTACTGGATGGGACCCCAGACCGATCAGCGTCCAGATCATCCTGGCGGCGTTGACCTCTACGTGGGCGGCGTTGAGCATGCAGTGCTGCACCTGTTGTACGCCCGCTTCTGGCACAAGGTCTTGTTCGATCTGGGCCATGTCAGCTCCAAAGAGCCCTACGCCCGCCTTTACAACCAGGGCTACATCCTGGCCGATGCGTTCAAGGACGAACGAGAGATCTACGTCGACGCCATCGACGTAGAGAAACAGGACGACGGCAGCTTCACTTTCAATGATGAACCGGTTTCGCTCGAGACCGGCAAGATGGGCAAGAGCAAGAAGAACGCCGTCTCGCCCGACGAGATGTACGACAGCTACGGCGCTGACACCCTGCGTTTGTACGAGATGGCCATGGGCCCGCTCGACCAATCGCGCCCCTGGGAAACCCGCGACGTTGTCGGCATGTATCGCTTCTTGCAGCGCCTGTGGCGCAACGTCGTGAACGAGGACACCGGTCAGGTGGTCGTTAGCGACGCCCCTGCCGACGAAGCCACGTTGCGCTCATTACACAAGACCATCGATGCCGTGAGCACCGAGATGGCGAACCTACGCTTCAACACCGCCATCGCCAAGCTGGTCGAGCTGAACAACGAAGTCACCAAGCTCGAGGTTGCGCCACGCCAAATCATGGAATCCATGGTCCTGATGCTCGCACCCTTGGCACCACATATCAGCGAAGAGATGTGGCAGCTGTTGGGTCACACCGACACCGTGACCTACACGCCGTTCCCGACAGCAGACCCCGCCTTGCTCGTCGACGATCAAGTCGAGTACCCGATCCAAGTCAACGGCAAAGTCCGGGGCCGCATCACGGTCGCCGCCGATGCAGACAGCGACACAATCCAAGCCGCAGCATTGGCCGAGGAAAATGTCGTCCGCACCCTCGACGGCGGCACACCCAAAAAGGTCATCGTCGTACCCGGCCGCATGGTCAACATCGTCGCCTAACCAGCCAAAGGTCATCATCTGTGTCAGGCACCCAGGATGACCCCGAGAACACAAGAAATGGCCGGGACCGTAGGCCTGGGAACCCGATAACACGGTTTCGGCGACGGACGAGTCGAAAGCCGGACTACCCGGACACAGATGGTTAGGTTTTAGGCGAAGAGATCGGTTTCTAGTTGGGTTGGCATTGCCATGCCTGGTGCGACAGCGAGTAGTTCGAACTCTTCCCACGGGTAGAGCTCGGCGAACGCGTCATCGGGGATCGAGTAGAACCAGCGGTGATCATGCGCTATCTGCGTTCGATGTTCGCGCAATGCATGGCGAGCCGTCGCTGCATGGCTGCCTATAGCGATACGCGTCGTGAACCGTTCTTCGCGGAGTTTGACTAGGGCCTTTTCGTAGGGACTGTCGAGCTCGTTGTCGACCATCCAGTCGTGCATGGCTTGTACTCTGCGACGAGAAAAGAAGCTACTGCCGTACAACTTGCGGGGTCCGCTGGGAAGCACCGCCTGCTGCGCGAATGCGGCGGCCGAGATGTCGTGGCACCGCAGATGATCCGGGTGACTAGCTGCGTACGTGGGCTCATAGGTGACCACGACGTCGGGAAGCTCCACCTCGATCAACGCGGCCAGATGAGCAACGATTGGGTCGAGAGGTCGGGTTGCGAACCCATCGGGAATTTCAGAATCGCTACCCGAGTCCGGGTACCCCAGCTCGTGTACTGCATCGAACCCCATGATCGCGACGGCTGCTGCGAGCTCATCACTACGAACCGCAGCCAACGTGCGGTCACCCACCAGGGCAGCGTCGGTGACATCACCTGCGGCGCCGTCGGTACAGGTGACCAGCACGGTCCGCACACCTTGGGAAGCCAACCAGGCAGCTGTGCCGCCACCCTTCGTTGTCTCATCGTCAGGATGGGCATGCACAAACATCACGGTGGGAACGGTTGGCTCCAAAGAACTCACCCGCTCACCGTAACAACTGCCGGATTTGTGCCACAGGTTGAGTCTGCCCCTCTGAAGATGGGTGGCCCGAATTGGCTGCGCTCATTCTGTCGACGGTCCACACCTTCTGAGCATTTGACGACCCGTTTTCGTGCCCCTGACAGCGAACTATCCATCCTCTGCGCCAGACACGAAAGCTGTTTGCACCAACTATGCATCGCAATGGGATCCGTCACACCATGCTGCGTAGAGGCGAGGCCGGCTCTACCCTCAATGTCGATGAACGGGCACACTTGGACCACTCATAACGTTGCGTCGACACGAGACGTCACGCTGGCCGTCCACCATTTCGGTGGCACGGGACCAACGCTGCTAATCAATCATGCAACCGGCTTCCACGCTCGTTGTTATCTACCCATGATGGCGACGCTCACCCAGCACTTCGATGTGTGGGGCGCCGACTTCGCAGGCCATGGCGATTCGACTCTGCCCGCCAACAACGACTTCGCCTGGACCGGCTTTGCTGACGATGTGCTGACCGTGATCGATCATATTGGCGCCAGCTCGGTGCGGGCATTTGGCCATTCAATGGGTGGAACGGCAACGCTTCTTGCCGCCCAGAAGCGACCTGGCATGATCGAGGCCGCGTGGCTCTACGAGCCGATCGTGTTTCCACCCAACATCGTGCCCCGCAATTCAATGATGGCCGAGGCAGCAGGCAAACGCCGGCGAGAGTTCGATTCGAAGCCAGAAGCGCTCCACCGTTACGCCAATCGTCCGCCCTTAGGCCTGATGCGAGCCGACGCGCTCGCTGCATACGTCGAGCACGGCTTCCACGACACCGAGGCTGGCACGGTCACCCTGGCATGTGCGCCCGAATCAGAGGCCGACACATTCAACAATGCCGGGATCAGCGTCGAGGACATTCGAGGCCTGGACCTGCGCGTCACGATTGCTCACGGGCAGTCGATGACAGAACCCAGCCCTGCAGGATTCGCTGGGCCGACGGCCGATGCGCTGCCCAATGGCACCCTTGCTGTCTATGACGGGCTTGGCCATTTCGGTCCGCTGCAAGACCCCGACCGGATTGCTCACGACGTGGTCACATTCCTCACCTGAGGCTCGAACGAGCCCAATAGCCTGAATGTAGTGAAGGCAATCAGAAGTCTGTGGCCGTGGATGCGGCCCTATTGGCGATACGCCGCCGGCGCATTTGTCGCCATGATCATTTCGGTGCTGATCAACCTGTCAATCCCCCTGCTGACGTCGCGCATCATCGACGATGGCATCGCTGAAGACGACGGTTCGTTCGTACTTCGACTTGCGTTGACCATGATTGGCTTGATCGTGGCAGGTATGGCTGCGTCCGCAGTGGCCAGTCTCATGGGTGTTCGGCTGGCGTTCAACACCATCACCGACCTTCGGCGCGATGTCTACGCCAAGACACAAACGTTCTCGTTCGGCAATCTAGACGAGCTCACTTCCGGCGAAATCCTGACCCGACTATCCAGCGACATGACCAAGGTCACCATGCTCTTGTCCATGGGCTTGTCGTTCATTGCGCAGATCCCCATCATGTTCATCGGCGCACTTGGTGCCATCGTGCTGATCGATGCATCGCTCGTCGTGATCGTGCTGGTCATGATCCCAGTCATCGGCATCCTGGTTGGCTACACCATCAGCCAATCAAACGTGCTCTACGACGCCGTGCAACGACGGATCGATCGCCTGAACACGGTGCTCCAAGAGAACATTCAGGGCGCCGAAGTCATCAAGGCATTCGTTCGCCAAGAACACGAAACCGAGCGTTTCAACGAGGTTGCTGATGATCTGGCAGACCAGGCGACCAAGGTCAACCAGCTCGTGGCGTCGCTTTTCCCAACCCTGATCGTGATCTCAGCCATGGGCATCTCAGCGGTGTTATGGCTTGGAGGCGGCAATGTCATCGAAGGCACCTTGACTGACGGCCAGCTCGTTGCATTCATCAGCTACATGGCCCTGGTCTCCATGCCGATGATGATGTTCGCGTTCTTACAGCCAATGATCTCGGCAGCGTCAGCGTCAATGGCTCGCATCAACGAGATCCTGGAAACCGTCCCCGCCATCTCCTTCGTCGCCGATGGCATCAACCTTGCGGACCAGCCGACGCCGGGCGACATCGAGTTCGACAACGTCAGCTTCGGGTACTCAAGCCGTGACGCCAGCTCAGACGCAGTCATGGCGCTACACAACGTGAGCGTCAAGATCAAAGCGGGAACGACGGTCGCCATCCTGGGCGCCACGGGTTCCGGCAAGTCAACGCTGGTGCATCTCATCCCCCGGCTCTACGACACGTCCGGTGGCACGGTTCGTGTCGGCGGCATCGACGTGCGTGCGCTCACCAAAAGCTCACTACGCCGCAATATTGGCATCGCTCTTCAGCAACCCGAGCTCTTCAGCGGCTCGGTTGCCGACAACCTTCGGTTCGGCCGCCCTGACGCCACCGACGAGCAAATCATCGCTGCGGCCACGGCTGCCCAAGCCCACGACTTCATCACTGCGATGACCAACGGCTACGACTCGGTGATCCAACAATCAGGAGCAAATCTGTCGGGCGGGCAACGCCAGCGGCTCGCTATCGCCCGCACCCTGGTGCTCGAGCCAGCCATCCTGCTCTTGGATGATTCGACCAGCGCCGTCGACCTCGAGACCGAGGCGCATATTCAGACAGCATTCGAGGAGCTCGACGGCACCACCGTGGTGTTGGTCGCCCAACGCATCAGCACGGCCCTTGGTGCCGATGAAATCATCGTGCTCGACGAAGGTCGTATCGTCGCCCACGGCTCGCACGATCAGCTGTTGGCCACGTCAGCCATCTATCAAGACATCTATCGAAGTCAGCTCGGCGAACCGGCCGACCTAGGGCAGTCGTCATGACGAGCGTTCAAAGCAAAAGAGGCAGCGCTGACCTGGCGGCCCGTCGTGGTCCTGGCAGCGGCGGCCCGATCGGCAGCGCCAAACGCGACGAAAACTCTGGACGTACCTTCCGCCGCATCTTGGGCTACTTGGCACCATGGCGGGCCCAGCTGATCATTGCGGGCGTGCTCGTAGTGCTCTCCTCGGTCGCGGCACTGCTGGCGCCATGGCTACAGGGTGTGGCGATCGACGAGTTCATCGCCGAGGGTGACCGGGTCGGTCTGCGATCCATCGTGTTGGTTCTCGTCGGCGTGTACCTGCTGGCGTGGGTTACATCGCTGATCTATAGCCGCCTGATCGCACGAATAGCCCAACGTGTGATGGCAGCGATGCGCCAGGATCTATCAGCACGGCTGCAGACGCTGTCGATGCGCTTCTTCGACAAGAACCGCACCGGCGACCTGATGAGCCGCGTCACCAACGACGTCGATGCCGTCGACCAGTTACTCAGCCAGAACCTGCTGACGATCTTCTGGGCCTTCGTGCAGATCGCTTCGCTGCTGGTCATCATGTTCGTGCTCGACTGGCGCATGACACTTGCGGTACTGCTGCCAATACCACTATCGATGTTTATGGTCGCTCGAATCGGCAAGGCATCCGGGCCGCGGTTTGGGGCCTATCAAGGTTCGATCGGGCGTATGAACGGCATCGCCGAAGAACGCCTAAGCGGCCAGCGCACGGTAATCGCCTTCGATCAGCAAGCCCAGACCGAAGCCACGTTCGCTGGGGTCAACGAAACGACGCGTGCCCACGGCATACGGGCTCAGAGCCTGACCTCGATCATGATGCCGCTTATGTTCGGCATCGGGAACCTGAGCACAGTGGCTGCGGTGGGCGTCGGGGCATGGCTCGCCGTAGGCGATCATGGCGTGTCGATCGGCCTGATTGCATCATTCGTCACCTATGCGGGTCGCGTCGGGCAACCGCTCGGGCGTATCGCTGGAACAATCACCTCGATCTACTCGGCACTTGCAGGCGGAACACGGGTATTCGAGCTGCTGGACGAAGAACCAGATCTGGCAAACAAGCCAGACGCACCAGAACTTCCTCCGGTGAAGGGCCGTGTTGTCTTTGACAACGTCGATTTTGAGTATGTCGAGGGCGAACCGATTCTGCGAAACATCAGCTTCGTTGCTGAACCAGGCCAGATGATCGGCCTTGTCGGCCCAACCGGCGCAGGCAAGTCGACCATCATCAATGTGCTCAACCGGTTCTATGACATCAGTGGCGGCTCGGTGACCGTCGACGGACACGACATCCGCGACATCACGAAGGATTCCTTGCGAGACCAGCTCGGCATCGTGCTGCAACGCACCTATCTGTTCACCGACACTGTGCGCAACAACATCAAGTTCGGACGCCTCGACGCAACCAATACCGAGGTCGAAGACGCCGCACGGCTTGCCAACGCTGATCACTTCATCCGGGCCCTCCCCCAGGGTTATGAAACAATTGTCACCGAGGGCGGCAACAACCTGTCACTCGGCCAACGCCAGCTCCTGGCCATCGCTCGGGCTGCGCTCTCGAACCCAGCGCTGCTTGTCCTGGACGAAGCAACAAGCTCGGTTGACACCCGCACCGAACAACAGCTGCAGGACGCGCTGCTCAACCTGATGGAAGGCCGCACCAGCTTCGTCATCGCTCATCGTTTATCGACCGTGCGCAACGCCGACAAGATCCTGGTCCTGCAAGACGGACAGATCACCGAGTCCGGCACCCACGAAGAACTGCTGGGACTCGACGGCTTTTACAACCAGCTCTACATGAGCCAGTTCCGGGGCAAGAACTAGGGGATCTCGGGCGCCATCAGCTCACACCGAATGAGGAGCGATGCGACGAATGCTGGCTCCCGGTGATGGTGGGTGGTTCTCTGTCGGGCCGCCGATGGCAAGGGCATAGCCGTCGCGATCCCGGACCCGGATCTCGCGCATGGCATACCAAGTCGTCTCGAGCGCTTTGACGATTGAGGTTTCTCCGCGCTGCGACGGCGTCGACATCATCGACGCGGAAGTAGCGCCTGAGCGATGCACCTGGCATCGTCGACATTTCGAAGACTGGTGGGTCCTGCAACAAGTTCTCACGCTCGTGCAGCATGATCTCGGCCTCGCCTGCACGCATACTGGCAAAGACCACCTTGTCGCTGATCTCACCTGGCATCTTGGCCTTCTGTTCGCCATCAACGGTGAAGACAAGTTCGGCCCCGAGCATATGGTGGTCGAAGCGGAGCGACGCCGCCATCAGCTTCATGCTGACTGAGTTCAGCATGCGACGAGGTTCGTGTCCTGTCCGGCTATTCATAGTCTCAATTCAACGGATCGACCGGACAGGGCGCTGGTGCTGCGATAGTTTTTGTTTATGAGTGACGCGCTTATGACACCCGGTTTTGGTTTGCTGCCCCACGAACTCAACTTCGATGAGTTCGTATCCATATGTGCTGATCCCACCGGCGGTGTAGCCACCCCGCACGCAAGCGAACTGGTAAACGGCATCCCGGTCTACGACGGTGATTATCTCCGCGCTGCTCGCACGTCTAACGACGAAGAAGCCGTCAAAGAAGAATTGGCTACCGTGTTCGGCAGCGGCGCCGGTGTGATCGCTATCCGCAACGCCTGGAACGACCGGCCAACCGTCGACGCTATGACCGACGTGCTGCTAGCAATTGTGGACCGTGAGCGGGCTGGCAAGGCCGACAGCTTCGATCATTTCGCTGCCTCCGGTGCAAACAGTCGAGCCTGGGACACGTTAGCTAAGGCGGCCAAGCTCGACCCCGCCACCTATGTCGCGTACTACGCGAACCCCATCCTGACCATGGTCAGCGAATCCTGGCTCGGGCCAGCCTTCCAGCTCACCGCACAGGTCAACATCGTGCACCCCAGCGGCGCTGCCCAGTCGCCACACCGCGACTACCACCTGGGCTTCTTGTCCAACGACGAGGCCGCTCGTTATCCGGCGCATGTGCACCGCCTGTCGCAGGCGCTGACGCTGCAGGGTGCGGTTGCGCACAGCGCGATGCCGGTCGAGGCTGGTCCCACCATGCTTCTGCCAGGTTCGCAGCGTTTCCTGGCCGGCTATCTGGCGTGGCGCGACGAGCGGTTCAAGGAACACTTCGCCGCCCACCAAGTACAGCTCGAGCTCGAACCTGGCGATGCGGTCTTCTTCAATCCAGGACTGCATCATGCCGCGGGCGAGAACCGTTCGACCAACATCGACCGCATCGGCAATTTGCTGCAAGTCTCATCGGCGTTCGGCATTCCCATGGAAGCGGTCGACTGGGCGGGCATCGCAACGGCGACCTACCCGGTGCTGCAAGGCCTGGCCCGCTATCACCAGCTGACCAACGACCATATGGCTGTCTGCGCAGCCGGCTATGCCTGGCCAAGCAATCTAGACACCGATCCGTCTACCGCTGGGCTGGCGCCGCCGAGCATGCAGGCAATATTGCGCCAAGCCCTCGCCGATGGCGTGACCGTTGACGAGTTCACCGTCGCCATGCAGGCACTCGCCACCCGACGCAAGCCGTACTGAACTCACGGAGAATCACGCGAAGATCAGCTGGCCCGGCCGGCCATGAGCAGCGGCCCTCGCCTCAAAAACGGCCACCGACATGGCGCTGATCACTTGGTCTACAGGACTGCAGTTGCGTTGATGTCGGCGACATGTTCCAGAATGCGCGTCGAATAGGCATGGACCATCGCTGCGCCCCGTTCGTTCCCTGCATCGAAGGTGCCGACTAATGACATCGCTCCCGAGAGGTAGTACATCGCTGCCTCCTTGTAATGGGTCAGGCAGTCTTGCCACGGGTAGTCGATTCCTGCGTCCGCGATCGCGTCGTGCCAACGATGCAGCAGCCGTTCCCAATGGGCTGCGCCGTCTTTGATCGTCATGCTGGTGCCAATCAGATACGCGATATCTGCAACGGCACGTCCCCGCAGGGCGAGTTGGAAGTCAATCAGCGCCACGTGACCTGAACCATCGGCAGCGAAGAAGATGTTGTCGAGACGGGTGTCGGTGTGAATGATCGTGCGCGGACCGGTAGCGGTTCGGTCCATCAGCTCTTCGAACTTCGGTTCGACCGCACGAGCCGCATCCATCGCCGGGCCCGAGATCTTGTCTGACCAGTCAGCCTCCAGAACCGGCAGACCAGCCCGATAGATCCCCGGGACAGCTGCCTTGTACGCCGGGGCGTCGGGAAACGGGAGCCACTCCATTGAGTCGAGGTCGGAATGTTCCCACCACTGCGCATGAAACGGCACGAGCGCATCGATGACAGCATCGGCTTGTGCCGGTGTGGCGCCAACTACCTGATCGCCGACCACAAAATCCCCGGCCAGGTCCTCGATCAACAAGACGAAGCGGCCGTCGCCGCCTCGATGCGCCAAATAGCTGAGCGGGATACGAAACGGCATGTCATCTGCGAGCTCCTCATAGAAGCGAAGCTCTCGCTCATAGATACCTAGAGCATTGGCGATGGCCAGGTTCTCGGGTTCCAAGCAAGCCATCTTCGCGACGACCTGTCTCGGCGACGACGATTGATCGTCGCGGTACGTCAGCTCGATACGCGATATTTGCCCGAAAATTCCTGTTCCTTCGCCGATGTCATCATGGTTGACGGCCACGATCTCGGGCCAGTCAGCTAGTGCGTTATTCAGCCAGGCCGCGTCAATGCCTGCCGGCGTCTCGGGAATGATGATCTCGCTCATCGTGCCATCGTCGCGTACAACGCGCCGACGGCACGAAATGAGAGATCGCTACTGGTTGCGGACAAACAGCACCATGCGCAAAACCTCAGTCGGCGTGAGTCGGCCGATTGGACCAGTGGCATAAACCGCAGTGGCAATCTTGCCTTCTGGGTTCAACACGAAACCGGTTGCATGGAGAAACGTGCGGTCGCCGGATTGCACGAATGCACCCGTGGAATCGCCGACGGCTATCGCATCGACTTCGCCATACATGGGGAAACCAACTCGCAAGCCCTCTTTGAGGGATGCGACTGAATCGATCGAGTCAACCGAGGCTGCGACGACCTTGATGTCGGCATCGATGAATGAACCGGCGTGAACTGCGAAGTCAACCAACTGGTGACGGCAGTACGGTCACCAGTCGCCCCGGTAGAACTGGATGATCGCCCAGTTACCAGCGACTGAGGCGACGATATCGACATCGTTGCCTTCGAGATCCTTGGCGAATACAGCCGGCATTGTGGCGCCGGGTGCGAGTGGAGCAACCATCGGGGTTCCTTGACATGTCGGGAATGGACTAGGCAGAGACCCTACGCCACCCTGTCCGAGCAGGCTTCGGTCGAGCGTCCTCATTGCGCACAAAGATACTCGGCTTCCCCAGAACGGATTACACGACCGGAACAGCGATAGCAACGGTGTTCGACTCGTAGCTGTCGAGTTGATAGTTGAATGCTCCACCGCAGGTGATCAGCGCCAGTTGTTCCTTCCCGTCGCGCTTCCACAGAGATTCGGGGAGTTCTTCCTTCACGTACTCAGTCACTTCTTCAATGCGGTACCGCATCGTGGTGCCGTCATCAAACCCAATGGCCACCACGGCGCCGATCTCGACGTTTTCTAGATAGCGGAACACACCATCGGCACCGTTGAACGCAATATGGGCAGCCAAAACCGCAGAGCCAGCCTCGCCGGGTGCCGCTCCGAATTCGTACCAGCCGACCTGGTCTGCTGGCGGCACTTCAAAGCTCAGGTCTTGCGGGTTAACGCCCACAGGAATAATCACAGCGTCGCGCACATCGATGTTCTCGATCTCGATCAAGATCGGTCGCGGACCGGCAGGCGCTGCGTCAAAAAGGCTTTCGAAGCCGATCGGCGCCTTTGGGAGCTCAGTGTCAGCGACCGTTATGGGATGCCGCGTGGGCTCTGGTTCTGACGTTTCGGATTCAGCGGTATGGGTTTCCGCAGCCTGATCCTGACCTGTGCCGCCAAAGGTCGACGCCACAGCTTGAGTAGTGGCAGCTGGCAGGGCTGCAATCGAGCCATCAGCTTGGGCCAGCTCTCCTGCGCTGCAGCCAGCCGCCATTAGGACAGAGAGCAGCAGACCGAGAAAGCGTTGGGTCGAGACGCTGCAACGGCGCCGACGTTGGGGGGATGATTGCATTACGTCGACGCCGTTCAACCGCAGCTCGGGGCTTCAGCCGACCCGGAACCTAGTTGCGAGTGCGTGCGACTGCGGGGACCGCAACTGCTGCGGCCAGGGCAAGACCAACGAGGGCAACGAGGGCAACGTTGAGACCCGTCTGTGCTGCGTCGACCGGACTGTTGCCGGTGTTCACAACCGAGGGAGCAGAACCAAGGCCGCTGATCGATTCGGTCAGAACGGTCAACGAGCCACCGTCGAGTGAACCAACGGCGTAGACCGTCAGGCTGGAGCCCTCGGTGATTGGAAGATCAGCTGGGCCGATGACAACTGGCTCGGTTGCGCCGGCAGGAACAACCGTTGCAGAAATCGTGCCTGCGGGAAGGTCAGCGCCACCACCGGCACCGTTTGGAACGTTGGCGAATGCAACATCACCGTTCGCAAGGATGTCTACATTCGGAGCTGCGGCTGTGTGCCGCACGACCAAACGTCCGCTACCAGCGTCGATGGAAGAGATGTCATTTTCGAACACGCCGATGGTCGGTGTCCCCGAGCCGTCAAGGTGCGCAATCAGGGTGTAATTACCTGAGCTTGGTAGTGCGACATCGCCTGCGTCGATGGCGACCGTGTCTGTGCCAGCAAGCTTGACCTTTACGCCCTCAAGGGTTGCACCGGCGAAACCGGACAGATCTTGAGTGTCGCCAAAGGAGAACCCTTCAAAGACGTTGGCGCCACCGGCTTCGACATCTACGTCAGTGTCCGGGATGCCGTGGAGGAGGTGAATTCGCACATCCTGGGCAGAAGCAGGGGCTGCAAACGCAATAGATGCGAGTGCCATAATCATGAGTGCTGTGAGAAGCTTGCGCATGAGTCGGAACCTTTCAATTGGGTACCGCCACTTACGACCCGGGTGTTCCGGTGGATGCACCTTCACGAAAGAAATCGAGATCGAAAAGAAATCTCTCGTCTTATGCATCTACAACAGATCCGGTGTCGAATAAGGATATGTGTCCGTCGTTCCCCTCTCATCGGTTCGCCCGCTGGCGGGCGCGATCTCTAGGAGTCCTTCGATCATTTCTGATGTACCGTCATCAGTTGTGCCCCCGGCGAACGCGATCGAAGACGCCTTCCGGTCAGGCAGCGACCATGGCCTCGCTGGCGTGTATGAGGCTCACGGATCACTCGTGCACACGCTCTGTGCACGAGCACATCCAAAGGCAGCAGCCGACATAACCCAAGAAGTCTTCTTGGCAGCGTGGAAGGCGCGTGACCGATTCGACCCGAGCCGAGGCCCGTTGGCCGCCTGGTTAGTGGGCATCACCAAGAATAAGATCGTCGATAAATACCGCAAGGACGGCCGACGCGTGCCCGAGGTCTACAACGACGATGGTTCCCGAGTCGAACGAGTACCCGACGACCAGTCCCCCATCGACCGCCTCGCAAATAAGCTCTTGATCACCGAGGCACTGGCGACGCTGCCTGATCGACCACGCCGCATAGTGGAACTCGCGTTCTACCAGGACCTCACCCATGAGCAGATCGCAGAACAAACAGATGTGCCGCTCGGCACCGTGAAAAGTGACATCCGCCGCGGTCTTGCCAGGCTGCGGCGCTACCTCGAGGCGGCGTCATGAACGTGGCAGATGACGACAACTCCAACTACAGCGACGACGACATCATGGCCATGGCTCGTGACGTCGAGGCCCATGACTCTGACCGCATTGCGCCGCCACCACAGGTGTGGAACAACATCCTGGCTGAACTCGAAATCGAGGTTGCTCCCGAAGAAGCATCGGCCCGAAGCCAGACCACACACTCCAAGACCGAAGGCTGGTTCTCTTCAGCCCGCCTACTCTCGATCGCGGCCGCGACTCTCGTGATGGTGGGAGTCGTGGTCGCGATTGTCAACGTCTCCTATGACGATAGCTCGCTCACCGAAGTCGCTGCGGCGTCGATGACCGACGAAGGCCTTCAGGTAGCCACGAGCGCAACGGCCGACGCACGCTTGGTGTGCGAAGACGATGACTGCTTCGTCGACGTCGTTCTCAGCGCTCTGCCCGATGCTGGGGCCGGCGATCTCGAATTGTGGGTCATCAACAGCGACGTCAGTGACATGTATTCGCTCGGCAACGTAACCGCTAGCAACGGTCGCTTTGCGCTGCCGCCTGGGGTGACCTCTAACGACTTCCCCATTGTCGATATCTCGATCGAGCCCGATGACGGCAACGAGACCCACAGCGGCCAAAGTGTGCTGCGCGGCGTGTTCGACCAGTCCGAGGCCTGAACACCTCTCATTATCTAGCCAGCGGCAAACCCAATCACGGTTCGGGTTTCCACGGCGTGGTGCCACGCCTTACCCTTTCCGCTATGGCAAATGAAGAGATGGCCGAGCTGGAATCCTGGCTCAATACAAACTGGGACCCCTCACTGACCGTTGGCGAATGGTGGCAGATCCTTGCCGACAGCGGCTACGCGAAACCCAGCCTTCCCGAGAACGCCTACGGCAAGGGCTGGGGCAATGCCCAAGAAACCCAGGCCATGAGGATGATGGCGTCAAAAGACATCCTGGGCCCGCCGCCTGGGCTTGGCTACATGTTGGCTGCGCCAACAATTGCGGCTCACGGCACCAAGGATCAGATCAACCGATACATCCCACAGATTTTGAATGGCCAGGAGGCGTGGTGCCAGCTGTTCTCTGAGCCGGTCGCAGGCTCTGACTTGGCTGGCTTGCAGACCAAGGGTGTGCAAGACGGCGACGAATGGCACGTCACCGGCCAAAAGGTCTGGACCTCCCAAGGTCATGCCGCCGACCTTGGCATGCTCATTGCTCGCACCGACCCAACCGCTCCGAAGCACCGCGGCATGTCATACTTCGCCATCGACATGGACCAAGACGGCGTCGACGTTCGACCGCTCAAAGAGATGACCGGTCGAACCTTCTTCAGCGAGGTTTTCATGGACAACGCTGTAGTCCGCAACGAAGACCGCCTGGGTGATATGGGCGACGGCTGGCGGGTAGCGAACACCACTCTCACTGTTGAGCGCACTTCGATCGGTACCGGCTCTACCGGCGTGGCCATGGCTGCTCCTGGCAAGAAGATGAACTCGTTCGACCGGGTCGCTGGCGACGTCGTCCAAAAGGCCAAGGAAAGCCGCGCCGAAGGACACGCTCCTGGTGTGGGCATGAAGCTGTTCGATCGCTATGTCGAGATCGCCCGCAAGCTTGGCCGCACCGAAGAACCAACGATGCGCCAAGATCTGATGAAGCTCTACACGATGCTTCAGGTGAACCGCTTCAACGGTCAGCGGGCACGGGTCAAGAACCAGCGCACCGGCGCCGAACCAAACATTGGCAAGTTGTGGAATGGCGAACACCATCGCCAGTTCCGCGACATCGGGCTACGCATCATCGGCGCCGACGGCATGTTGGCCCCGACAGCGTCAATGACCGATCCGGCCATCGTCAATGTGGCCCTGAATGCGCAGGCACCGCCGATCTATGGCGGCACCGATCAGATTCAGCGCAACATCATCGGCGAACGTGTCCTGGGACTTCCCAAAGAGCCCGGTCATGACCGCAACGTCCCATTCAACGAACTCCCAAAGAACGCCTAAGCCTCACATCAAAGGAATCTGAGTTGGTAGCCGCTCGATGTCCACAGCCCTTCTCACCTGCCGAATACCATCTTGCTGCTAAGCGAGTCCGGTCTATGGCGTCGCCTCTATCAGCCGAATCAGGACCTGCACGAATAACTCGACTAGTCCCCTATCCATGAACTGGTAGTCGTCTTCGATGCCGAGCACAGAGACCTTGTTGGAGTGCATGGGTCATTGGAGTACACGGGCCGCAAGAATATCCAGCCTTGATTTCGACAGCGCTAGGCCCCTTCGACCAGTACTAGGGACGTTTGAACATGAGAGCGTTGCGGACGGCGGTGCAAACAAGCACATCGTCCTGGTTGAACGCTCGGTGTTCGAACGTAACGATGCCCCGATCAGGCTGCGATTTCGACTCGCGCGCTCCGAGCACCTCTGTGTCGGCATGAATAGTGTCGCCATGGAAGACGGGTGCCGGAAATTTCACCGCGTCGAACCCAAGGTTGGCCACAGTGGTGCCGTGGGTGAGTTCGTGCACCGAGAGCCCGACGAGCAGAGCGACCGTGTACATCGAATTCACGAGCACCTTGCCGAACTGTGTCGTCGATGCATAGTCAGCGTCGAGGTGGAGAGGTGCCGGGTTCATCGTCGACACCGTGAAGCCAACATTGTCGGCTTCGGTCACGGTCCGGGTCAGCGCATGCTGCACCACCAACCCAGGTCGCAGCTCCTCGAACCACATGCCCTTCGGAATAATCTCTCGTGCCATTTCTAGTCCTCCAGAGTGTGCACTCCTCAGGGGAGCGCACAGTAGTCAGCCGTTGCGGGGGTTGATGCCGGCGGCAGCCAGAATCTGACGGGCTTGCTCAGCAAGCGGTTCGTCGACCATCGAACCTTCGAAGTCGATAGCGGCGACGCCGGACGCTACACCGATGTCATACGCAGCAAGCAGGCGTTCGGCCCGCTCGATCTCGGCGTCGCTTGGTGTGAACCCAGCATTGGCGAGTGCCACCTGATCTGGATGGATGCAGAGCTTGCCTTCAAAGCCCATTGCTCGGGCCTCGAAGGCTTCGAGCGACATGCGGTCATTGTCACGGAAGTTCGCGACGATCTGGTCGATAACCGGCTTGTCGCTCAGCCGTCCAGCTTGGGCAATTGAGGCCCGAGCAAACTGCACTTCGACGTTGTTCTGGGTGCGCACGCCGCCCAGGTCTGCGATGTAGTCCTCGGCACCGAAGTAACCACCGATCACCTGACTGTGAGCGAGAAGGTAGCGGGCATCGGCAACGCCACGCGCCGTTTCCAGACCAGCCACGATGCCCAGATGCCCAAGGTCAGCTTCGGCGAGCGCCCTGGCACATTGGTCGAGGCCCTCGAGGGTCTCGACCATAGGCACCACAACACCGGCCAGGTCCCGATGAAGTCCGAACGAGATGTCATCGGCAAACCATGGGGTACCCGGTGGGTTCACTCGGATGAATACCGCACTGCCCTGGCCCATGATCGTAGGAGCGAGTTCAACGGCGTTCGAACGTCCGGCGGCTTTCTGGCTGACTGGTGTCGCGTCTTCGCAGTCGATCACGACGCCGTCAGCGCCGCTGCGTGTCAGCTTGGGAATCAGATCATCTCGCACCGCCGGTGCGAACAAGACTGAGCGCAGCCGCGGCAGCGCTCCGGGGGTGAGAGCTTGAGAAGTCATCAGGCCGCAGCGTAGGAGCGCTTGGCAACTTCTTCAAGCATGACCTCGGTTGCGCCGCCACCAATCGGCAGGATGCGAGCGTCGCGGGACATGCGCTCAATTGCTGACTCGCGCATGTATCCCATGCCACCGTGGAACTGCATGCAGTCGTACATGACTTGATTGACGATCTCACAGCCGAACGCTTTAGCGCCTGACATTGCCTTTACATTGTCCTCGCCTTGGTCGCCCAGCCAGGCAGCGTGATACATCGATGATCGAGCAGCGTCGACCTTGGCCTGGTTCATCGCCATCCGTTGGCGAATCGCTCCGAGGTCGAAGAGATGCCCACCGAATGCTTCTCGGTTCTGGCAGTAATCATTGGTTAAATCGATCGCAGCTTGAGCAGCGCCGACACCCATGCCGATCAACACCATGCGTTCGTTCTGGAAGTTTTTCATGGTTTCGTAGAAGCCACGATGCGGGGTTCCCAAGAGCTGATCATCGGGCACGAATACATTATCGAGCGTGAGTTCGGCCGTGTCGCTGCACAGCCAGCCATGCTTATCGAGCTTCTTCGCTACGTTAAAGCCCTCGGTGCCAGCAGGCACGAGGAACATCGAGATGCCGTACTTATTGTCGTTGTCGGTCCTTGCTGCAACGATCGTCATGTCACCGTAGACACCGTTTGTGATGAAGGTCTTGGTGCCATTGATTCGCCACCCGTCGCCGTCCTTGACGGCCTTGGAGCGGATGCCAGCGACATCGGACCCTGCATCGGGTTCACTCACACCGATCGACACGATGAACTCGCCGCTCAACATGCCTGGTACATACTTGGCCAGCTGTTCGGGTGTGCCCGAGTTAATCAGGTGTGGCCCTGCCATGTCGGTGTGCACCAGCGCGGTGACCTCGAACCCGGCGAAGGTGGACGCACCGAGTGCTTCGCTGAAGGTCGCCGAGGCCAGGTAGCCCATGCCAAGCCCACCAAGTTCCTCGGGAACTCGCAGGCTAAACATGCCAAGCGACCCCATCTTGCGCAGCACTTCACGCGGCACTTTGCCGTCGTGTTCCCACTGCTCACCGTGTGGTGTCACCTCGTTCGTAACGAAATCAACGACCTGGTCATAGATCGCCTCGAGCTCATCGGTCATATAGACGTTGCGGTTAGTCATTGGAGGTCTCCTGAGACGGTTCGTCGGGCATATCAGTGGCGAAGGTGACAAGCACTTCGCCAGTCGCGATTTGGTCGCCGGGTGCAACTCGCACCTCTGCAATAGTCGAAGCACCCGTCGCTCGCAGCGAATGGAGCATCTTCATGGCTTCGATCACCACAAGCACTTGGTCGCCTTCAACGATGTCACCAGGCGCAACCGTGACATCACTCACGACTGCAGGGAACGGGGCGACGATGGCATCGCCACTGCCCTTGCGTGTTGTAACGCTCGGCGCCCATCGTTCGGTGCGGCTCGGGACAGTGAAGCTATACGTGTGCCCGCGATCGTTCACGGCCACTCGGCGGGCTCCTAGATTGACTGCCACAGCAGGAAGCTGTTTGCCTGCTAGTTCTGCTTTGGTCAACGCGATCTCATAGGCCTGGCCGTCGGCGGCCACCAGGCCGAGATTACGTTTCATCTCGTGCGGCGTGACCGAAAACGACGAGCCGAGCCATGGGCTGGCCTTGTCATGTTCTGCCTCGCTGGCCTGAGCCCACGCAATGGCACCGACGGTAGCTGCCGCGCTCAGATCGTCGGGCGACCTTGGGGGCACGGGTGTTTCGTCGAGGAACCGGGTGGTCACTCGGCCATCGATGATTGGCTGTTGGTCAAGAAGCCAACGGTGGAAGCCGGCTGTGGTGACCACGCCATCGATAATCAGATTGTCGAGCGCACGTCGCATCTTCGCGAGCGCCTCGTCGCGGGTTGATCCGTGCACGATGAGCTTGGCGATCATCGAGTCGTAGTGCGGCGATATCTCGCTGCCCTCCTCGATTCCCGAGTCCCACCGCACGTCGGCAGGGACCCGAATCTGGCTGATCGTTCCGATCTGCGGAGCAAAATCATTCTGGGTATCTTCAGCCACGATGCGAGCCTCGATGGCATGACCTTGGAAGCGCAGCTGCTCAGCGTTCAGCGGCAAGCGTTCGCCTGCGGCTACTCGGATCATCAGCTCGACCAGGTCAACACCCGTAATTGCCTCGGTGACGGGATGTTCTACTTGAAGGCGGGTATTGACCTCGAGAAAGAAGTGTTCACCTGTCTCATCGTCAACAATGAACTCCACGGTTCCGGCCGAGTCGTACCCCATGGCCTTGGCCAATGAGTGCGCCGACTCGCGAATTGCGCGTCGAGTTTCGGGAGTCAGGTTCGGTGCCGGGGCTTCTTCAAGCAACTTCTGATAGCGCCGTTGCACCGAACACTCGCGCGTCCCGAGTTCAGCCGATCCGCCATGCTTGTCGCCGACAATCTGCACCTCGATATGGCGAGGTCGCTGCACGTAGCGTTCAACAATCACGCTGCCGTCGCCAAAGGCATGTTCGGCTTCGGCTGATGCCTCGCTGAGCGCCGTAGCAAAGTCGGACGCCTCGTTCGCAATACGAATGCCCTTTCCCCCGCCGCCAGCCGATGCCTTGACCAGGATTGGAAATCCGATCTGAGCTGCTGCCTGGGCTAATTCGCCGGGCTCCTGAGATTCGGACCAACCCGGGATGGTCGGCACACCCGCCCGCTCGGCGATCTTGCGGGCTTCGATCTTTGAACCCATAGAGGCGATCAGGTCAGGGTTTGGGCCAATCCAGATCAGACCCTGGTCGATACATGCCTGAGCGAAGGTCGCGTTTTCGGCCAGAAAGCCATAACCGGGATGGACCGCGGTTGCACCCGACGCCGTCGCTGCGGCCATGATTCGTTCAATCGACAGATAGGACTCGGCCAGGCTGGCCGGGCCAATTGCAACCGCCATCGTGGCCTCAGCAACGTAAGGGGCATCAGCATCAGGCTCTGCATAGACAGCAACCGTCTCATGGCCCAGTCGATGGGCAGTGCGAATGATGCGGCGGGTGATCTCGCCGCGGTTAGCAATCAAAATGCGCATATTGGCTCGATTCGGAAACTTGACACCCCTGGTGTGTCAAGAACTGGTGTGTCAAGAACTGCGGTGTCAAGAACTGAGTAGGTCATCACAGCAATCACATCCTGTACAC
>MEHZ011554530.1_pt1 | contig 20550 bp, 16 predicted proteins | sample 897221 | NCBI WGS metagenome assembly MEHZ01 (sample SAMN05514161, study PRJNA337945) | marine metagenome | isolation source: marine surface water | place: Arctic Ocean | collected 2007-12-13
ATTAGATTTTTTAACCTTAAAATAAAACGTCTTGTATTATAATTACATCAAAGCGTTACATCTTATTTTTGTTATAACTTGGTTTGCAGGTTTGTTTTATGTGCCACGCCTTTTTATTTATCATATTGAGGCTTATAAAAAAACAAAAATTGAAACAGACATTCTTATTCCACAATTTAAATTAATGACTAAAAGGTTGTGGTATATAATTACTTGGCCGTCTGCAATTCTAGCAATTTTATTTGCTGTTTGGTTACTGTATCTAATGCCGTCATGGTTATACCAACCTTGGATGCATTTAAAACTTTCTCTTGTCTTTCTATTAATAATATATCATTTAAAAACGCATCAATTTTTTAAAAAACTACAAAAAGATAAAATTACTTTCAGTAGTAATTTTATGCGTATCTGGAACGAAGGAGCCACCTTATTTCTCTTTGCTATTGTGTTCCTTGCCATTTTAAAAGATAGCTTTCATTGGATTAATGGCTTACTAGGATTAATAGGTTTAGGATTTATTCTCTACTTAGGGATTAGATTGTATAAAAAAACACGAAAAGAATAATGGCATTCCCCTTCAAGCTTCCTGAAAAATTTTCATTAAGAACTCGACTTTTTGTGGTTATGATTGTTATGCTTTTGGTTTCCGGGATACTTATTTTAGGAACTACAGCCATTCAGTATGAGTCTCAACGTGAAAATTATCACTTAGGTAGATTGAATCGAAAGGAAGCCCAAATTAAACGACATATAAACTATTTAGTAAACAAGAACAATTTGTTCAATAAATTTGATAGTGATTGGAATAAGAAAAGAGCAGATTTTGAAAGAATAAATATGATTCATAGTATTCGGTATTCCCTTTTTAAATTAGACGGAACACCGCTTTTGATTTTCCATTCGCCGCTTGAAATTATTGCAAACGATTACAAATTAGATCAGACCCTGTTAAATCGGATTTATGAAAGTAAATCGGGTATTTATATGGAAGAATACAATTCTGATATTGACAGATTTCACGCCTCTTACAGTCTTTTAAAAGATGATCAAGATCGAGCCTATGGAATTTTATTTTTCCCTTATTTTGAAGATATTTCATTCTCTGAAAACGAGTTGAATTCCTTTTTGCAAAATTTATATCAAATTTATGCCTTGCTTTTAGTAGCAGTTATTTTTATTGCCTATTTCTTATCTAGGTTCGTTACTCGTTCTCTGGAGACCATCAGGCTGCGTATGACCAAAACTGATTTACAAAAAAAGAACGAAAAGATTTATCTCAAAAATGCAACCCGTGAAATTGATAGTTTGGTTAATTCATACAACACTATGATTGATGACTTATCCGAAAGTGCTGCTAAGCTCGCCAAGACAGAACGAGAACAGGCCTGGCAAGAAATGGCAAGACAGGTTGCGCATGAAATTAAAAACCCACTGACCCCAATGCGTTTGACCATTCAAAGTTTTCAGCGAAAATACGACCCCAATGATCCAGATAGTAAAATTAAATTAAATGACTTTTCAAACCTTTTGATTCAGCAAATTGATACCATGAGTGAAGTAGCAGAAGCCTTTTCTGACTTTGCAAGAATGACTAAACCTAATATGAAGGAGTGTGATTTGGTTGATGTAACTAAAATGGCAGCATCAATTTTCCAGGAAGAACATATTATTTTTTCTTCGGATCAAGCTCATGTTTATCAAAAGTTAGATCGCTCACAATGGATAAGAGTAATCACTAATTTAATTCAAAATGCTCTTCAATCAGTGTCTCCAAAAAAGAAGCCTCAAATTGCAATTCAAATAAGCGCTGACACAGACCAAAATATCATTACAATAATGGATAATGGGAATGGTATTTCACCTGAGTTAAAGGATAAAATATTTGAGCCTAAATTTACCACCAAAAGTTCTGGAATGGGCCTTGGATTAGGGATTGTAAAGAATATTATAGAATATCATGGAGGAATAATTTCTTTTATTTCCGCCCCCAATAAAGGAACAACCTTTACAATCGTATTACCGAAGAGTATTTAATTAGTTTTTTTATGTAATATGAATTTTTTACTCCCAAAAAGAATACTTTATTTATCATTATTGAAGCTTATCTTTATTCTTTTTGAAATAATTTTTATTGGTGAAGAGCTTTAACCCCTAACTCAATAGTTTTTTCTATGGTTTGAAAAAGTTTTTCATTTTCTCCGGGGACAATTTCAAGAGAAGGGTGCAACTTCATTGTTAATTGAACGCCAAGAGGCATGGGGAAGTAGTTGTGTTTGGCAAACTGCCAAGAATTACCAATTGATATTGGTACCACAAGCGCATCGGGCATATGCTCTAAGAGAGTTAATAAACCTGTTTTTTGAAAGGGTTTTATTTTCCCATTCCTACTTCTTGTACCCTCAGGAAAAATTACTGCAGAGTGTTTTTTTTTGCTCAACCGTTTCCCAAAGGATTCAATAGATTTAATTGCTTTTTCAGGACATTTTCTATCGATAAGGAGAGATCCGCCATGGCGTAAATTGAAAGAAACACTAGGAATTCCGTTGCCTAATTCTTTTTTGCTAATGAATTTGGGATGGTGTTTTCGTAAGTGCCAAATAATTAGCGGAACTTCATATGTACTTTGGTGGTTAGCTACAAAAATAATAGAGCGATTTGTTGGTAGGGGTTGCTCTTGATCGAAATAGATTTGAGTACCCAATATCTTCAAAAACTTCAGTATAAAGAAATTCAGTATTTCAACAGCATTTTTTTGAGCTAGATAACCTAGTACATAAAAACAGACCCATTGAATCGCATGAAAAAGCAGTAAAAAAGAGCCAAAACAAAGGTAAAAAACTACACTTATTAAATATCTGAATAGCTTTTTCATGATTTGGATAAACCTATAAATTTAGCATATAGATTTTAGCAGTGGTCGTTGTAGGCAGCTTTGAGATTTTCTGAAATCATTTCAGCAGGGCGTCCTTCAATATGGTGTCGTTCTACCATGTGAACCAATTCTCCATCTTTAAATAATGCAATACTAGGTGAAGAAGGGGGGAAAGGAATCATCATGTTACGTGCACTATTTGTTGCCTCTGAATCTACTCCAGCAAAAACTGTAACCAAATGTTCGGGAGTGTTTTCATTTTGTAAGGAATAAGAAACACCAGGACGTGCATTTGCAGCTGCACATCCACAAACGGAATTAACTACAACAAGTGTTGTGCCAGATTTTGCGAGTGCGTTTGAGACATCTTCGGAGCTATGTAATTCATCAAAACCGATGTTAGTCAGTTCTTCTCTCATTGGTTTTATTAATTCTGCTGGATACATATTTTTTTTTCAAAGATATAAAAGTAATGTCTTATTGATATGTTTTGCAGCACCAATTTTATTTGCCAAATTTGTATTTCTTAATTGAATTACAGAATGATTAAATGGGTTTCAGCCTTTTTTGGGTATTATTATTTTCGCTTTCCCGGAGCTATTTTTGGGTTTTTTGTAGGGAGTTTTTTAGAGAAATTAGTGAATGGCTCCAGAGTGAATTTTCAAACTTCTTCAAAAAGCACAGATCCTGTGCAGTTTCAGCTAAATCTCATCGCTTTTGCCGCTATTGTTATCAAAGCTGATGGTCAGGTAAAGTCTCAAGAATTACAATTTGTACGTAATTTTTTTATTGCTAATTATGGACAACAAAAGGCATCTTCAATTTTCGAAACATTTAATGAACAAGTGAAAAAAGAAGTACAAAATATTGAGGAAATGGCTCAAGTTTTTGTTTTATCAAGCCGGTATGAAACTCGCTTGCAGGTCGTTCATTTTTTGATGGGGGTTGCCAATGCAGACGGAAGCATCTCTCAATCGGAACTTTCAAAAATAAAACAAATTGCAATGTCTTTGGGAATATATACTAGTGACTTAGATAGTATCAAAGCCATGTTTGTAAAATCCACTGATAATGCCTATCGCATCCTAGAAATAAGTCCTTCTGCAAACGATGCAGAAGTTAAAAAAGCTTATCGAACAATGGCTAAGAAGTACCATCCTGATAAGTTACAGTCCAAAGAGCCTGCCCTTATTAAAGGGGCACAGGAAAAGTTTCAAGAAGTGCAAAAAGCATACGATGAAATTCAAAAACAAAGAGGAATGTAATGGAAATACTCAGATTTTACTTGGATTTGGGGTTTTGGCATGTCATTGACTGGGATGGTTTAGATCATCTATATTTTATTGTATCTCTTGCTTTGCCTTTTGGTTTTAAAGAAAGTAAAAAGTTATTGCTTTTGATCACTATATTTACATTAGGGCACACCTTTTCTTTAGCAGCAAATTTTTATGGAAATTTATTTCTTCACAGTTACTGGATTGAATTATTAATTCCAATAACTATAGCAATAACTATAGCAATAAGTACCGCATCGCTTTTACTCCCCAAAAGGTATATTATTGTATCAAAAGAAGGCTTCCTCCTCCCATTAGTTACATTATTTTTTGGTATTATTCATGGACTTGGCTTTGGACGCTATTTTAGTATGTTGACACTAGAAGAAGCGGTTGGATTCTCCCTTTTTTCCTTTGCATTGGGAGTTGAGTTAGCACAAGGGGTAATAGTAATAGGGACACTTTGTTTGAGTTTTCTAGTTTTGAAAATTATTAATGTACCAAAGGCTGTTTGGGAAATAGCCATAGGGAGTTTAATTTTGGCACTTGCTTTGGCTATGATTTTTGAACGAATTTAAAATAAGATTGATTGCTAAATTGGTATCTTCGTGCTAATGGACAGAGGAAAACAAGAAAAGTATGACAAGGCCTACCTGAAAATGGCTAGCACATGGGGTCAACTGTCCTATTGTGAAAGAAAAAAAGTAGGATCACTAATTGTAAAAGATCGAATGATTATCTCAGATGGATACAATGGAACCCCCTCAGGTTTTGAAAATATTTGTGAAGATGAAGACCATTATACTAAATGGTATGTTCTACATGCCGAGGCTAATGCTATTTTAAAAGTTGCAGCCTCGACACAGTCTTGCAAAGGATCAACCTTATATATAACTTTATCGCCTTGTAAGGAATGCAGTAAATTAATTCACCAATCAGGTATTGTAAGGGTGGTATATGCAAAAGAGTATAAAGACACAACAGGATTAGATTTTTTAAGAAAAGCAGGGGTTAAGTTAGATCATGTTATTTTTGAAAATTAGAAATATGAAAACAGATTCTTTTTTCTTGTTTTTGATTATTTTGCTTTCTATTGGCATTGGATATATGTTTGGCTCTAATAAATTGGGTACTTCTAATTCACAACCGATTACAAATTCAAATGTGCAAAAATTAAATACATTGGTTTCTTATCTTGCTAATGACTATGTGGATAAAATTAATACAGATAGTCTGGTGGGAGTTGTTATTAAAAGTATTGTGAATGAATTGGATCCACATTCCGTATACATTCCAGAGATTCAGCAGCAATCTTTATCTGAAAGCATGCAAGGAAATTTCATGGGAATAGGAGTAAGCTTTTTTATGGTTCAGGACACCATTGCGGTGGTAAGAGTTTTGGAAGAAGGACCCAGTGAAAAAGCTGGTTTAAGGTCTGGCGACAGAATTTTAATACTGGATCAAGATACACTGTATCAAAAAAATCTGTCAAGTGCGGATATCATTTCAAAGCTCAAAGGAAGTTCTGTTGCTCCAATTCAACTTTCGGTTTATCGTAAAAAATCAGACTCTATTTTTATATTCAATTTTTCTAGAGGTCCAGTTCCTTTACCAAGTGTTTCATCTTCATATATGATAAATGATGAAACAGGATATATTAAAATTAATCGTTTTTCTCAAACTACCTACACCGAGTTTAGTATCGCCTTACAAAGTTTAGTAAATCAAGAAATACAACATTTAATTCTTGATTTAAGAGGAAACCCTGGGGGATATCTCCTTCCTGCAAAGCAGATTGCAGATGATTTTTTGAGTAATCAAAAGCCAATTGTGATTGTTGAAAGTAACAATGGTATAAGGGAAAGAACCGTTGCCTCATCAATGGGCTTATTTGAAAAAGGAAGTTTATTTGTATTGGTCGATGAAAATTCAGCATCGGCAAGTGAAGTAATTGCTGGTGCGATTCAAGATAATGATCGTGGGTTAATCATCGGAAGACGAACTTTTGGAAAGGGGTTGGTGCAGCAACAAATGCCCTTGGGTGGAGGAGATCAAATCCGACTAACTACAGCACGATATTACACTCCCACTGGTCGTTCTATTCAGCGACCCTACGATGCAAGCAATAGAGATGCTTACTATACTGAAGTACAAGAACGTTACACCACAGGGGAGATGAAAGATGAGACTCTAATACCTGTGAACGATAGCCTTGTTTTTACTACTCCAAAAGGGAGAAAAGTATTCGGAGGAGGAGGTGTTTCACCTGATTTATATATTTCAAGTAAAGATTCACCCGAGGAAATGTGGAACAATTATTTCCTTCGGTCCAATGTGTTGAATAATTTTATTTTTTTAGAAATGGATTCAAATCCTAAAAAATATAATTTCGAAAATTCAGCACAGTTTTTTAACGAGCCCTTGCCATACAAAGAAGATTTTATTGAAGCCTTCAAAACCTATTGTGCTGAAAACAGTTTTCCTATTGAAATAAACGATAAAAACGAAGCTATTTTTTTAAATTCAGCTAAAGCATTTATTGCCATTCAACTTTTTGATGAAAATCTCTACAACAGAATTGTCAATCAAAAAGACCCTTTTATCCAAAAGGTTTTAGGTACAATTGATGGATCTTAATGCTTTTTTAACTTTTTTGACACACGAATGGAGAGGCTTAAGATTAGAAGCAATAAAAAAGCACTAGCCGAGGCCATTACTCCAATAACTGCTACACTACTTTTACCGACCAAAGGTTCTGTCCAATTAACTTGTGTGAGATTGAAGATGGAGCCTGAAAAGGCTAAGATCATAAATAAAGGAATCAGTATTTTCATGTTACAAAGGTATTCAATAACTAGAGTTGTCCGATGTTAGTAGTGAATAATTTTACAGCAATAGCTAATAAAATGATTCCAAAAACCTTTTGAATGATAACAATTCCAGATTTCCCAAGAACCCTTTCAATTAATTCCGAGGACTTAAGTATAATATATACAAAAAGGGTGTTGATTAAAATGGCAACAATGATGTTTGCAACATCAAATTCAGCTCTCAAGGAGAGTAGTGAGGTCATTGTTCCTGCGCCTGCAATCATAGGAAAAGCAATGGGAACAATAGAGGCAGTTTCTGGCGCTTCATTTCGAAAAAGAGTAATCCCTAAAATCATTTCCAAAGCTAAAAATAAAATCACTAAAGAACCCGCCACAGCAAAAGAGTTAATGTCAATACCAATTAGTTTTAAAATTTCCTCTCCCAAAAATAAAAATCCAATCATAATTATCCCAGCGGTTAAAGAGGCTTTTTCGGACTCGATATGGCCTATCTTTTTTCTTAAGGTGATAATTAATGGGACGCTACCAAGAATGTTGATTACTGCAAAAAGAATTAGACTGGCGGTTAAGATTTCTTTAAGATTCAGCACGGGTTATTTTTTTTGCAAATGTAAATTTATTCTATTGACTAAGCGTTTTTAAATGTTTAGTTTTACATTAAAACCTACATTATGCTTGCTATAGAAAACACTTTAATTTCAGATAATATCATCGAGGAGGATTTTGTGTGTAATATATCTAAGTGTAAAGGGGAATGCTGTGTAGCTGGTGAAGCAGGAGCGCCTCTTGAAAAAGATGAAGTAACTTATCTTGAACAAAATTACTCAAAAATCAAGCCCTTTTTAAATAAGAAGGGAGTTGACGCAATCGAATCACAAGGTGTTTTTGTTAAAGGTTTTGATGGTGATTACGAAACACCATTAGTGAAAGGAAAAGAATGTGCCTATGCTGTTTTTTCAGAAACAGGAATTGCTGCATGTGGAATTGAAAAAGCGAATAAAGAAGGAGTCATTGATTTTCAAAAACCCATCTCTTGCCATCTCTATCCAATTCGTATACAATCTTATGATGAAATGACTGCAGTAAATTATCATAGTTGGTCAATTTGCTCTGATGCATGTGACCTTGGTAAAAGCTTAAAGATTCCAGTTTATCAATTTGCTAAAACTGCCCTAATAAGAAAATTTGGACCAGATTGGTATGATGCTCTCGAGCAACATGCAAAAAAGACCTCATAACGCCGTTTTAATGTTCTAGAGGGTTGCGAATGATTTAACCTCATAAAAACCTCATTACTAGCATTTTAATTTTTTTGATATTTTAAAAAAATGTTCAAAAAAAGAGCAATTTGTTAAAAAGTAGGCTTCATTGTGGAAAAGTATCCCTTTCAATTTTGGATACAATTTTGAATCTTTGTGAAAGCAGAAACAAATTAATTTTAACCAAATAATAAAAAAGCAAAATGGCAGCAGTAGAACCTATTCTCCAAGAAAATGAAAATCGATTCGTTATATTCCCAATCAAGCATCACGATATATGGGAATGGTACAAAAAAATGGAGGCTAGTTTTTGGACTGCTGAAGAGATTGACTTACATCAAGACCTTACTGATTGGAACACAAAGCTGACTGAAGATGAGAAGTATTTCATCAAACATATCTTGGCATTCTTTGCCGCATCTGATGGGATAGTGAATGAAAATCTTGCCGAAAACTTTGTTAATGAAGTGCAATATTCTGAAGCTAAATTCTTTTATGGATTTCAAATAATGATGGAAAACATCCATTCTGAAACTTACTCTTTGCTTATAGATACCTATGTAAAAGACGATTTAGAAAAAGATCGCCTTTTCAAAGCAATTGAAGTTTTCCCTGCAATCAAAAAGAAAGCAGATTGGGCATTACTTTGGATTGATTCTGATTCTTTTGCTGAACGTCTTATAGCTTTTGCTGCAGTAGAGGGTATTTTCTTTTCAGGTGCGTTCTGTTCAATTTATTGGTTAAAAAAACGCGGACTTATGCCAGGATTAACATTTTCAAATGAATTGATTTCAAGAGACGAAGGAGTACATTGTGATTTTGCAGTCCACCTTCATAATCATCATTTGGTAAATAAAGTTCCTCCAGCTCGTATTAGAGAAATCCTTCTGGATGCTTTGAATATTGAGCGTGAATTTATAACAGAGTCATTGCCAATCAGTTTAATCGGGATGAATTCAAAACTTATGACTCAATATCTAGAATTTGTAACTGATAGATTGTTATCAGAGTTTGGTTTAGAAAAAGAATTTAATGTGACAAATCCTTTTGATTTCATGGATATGATTTCCTTACAAGGAAAAACAAACTTCTTTGAAAAACGTGTTGGTGAATATCAAAAAGCAGGAGTTTTGAATAACGAAGATCAAGAAACTAAAATCAGTTTTGACGCTGACTTTTAATCCTCATTAGCCATAACCAATTTTCTTCTAAGTATTAGAAGAGTGAATTAATTTTTTAAATCTCAAAGTATGTTTGTTCTTAAAAGAGATGGTCGCAAAGAGCCCATCATGTTCGATAAAATAACGGCTCGTATTCGTAAACTGAATTATGGACTAAATCCTCTAGTTGATCCTGTTCGTGTTGCTATGCGTGTTATCGAAGGACTCTATGATGGGGTAACAACCTCTGAGTTGGATAATTTAGCTGCAGAAATTGCTGCAACAATGACTACATCACATCCTGATTACGCGAAATTAGCGGCTCGTATTTCGGTTTCTAACTTGCACAAAAATACCAAAAAGTCATTCTCAGAAACTATGACAGACTTATTTGAGTATGTCAATCCAAGAACAGGCAAAAAGGCACCCTTACTTTCTGATGAGGTACATAAAATTATCAAAAATAATGCTGACAAGCTAGATTCAAGTATCATATACAACCGAGATTTTGGATATGACTTCTTTGGATTTAAAACTTTGGAGCGTTCTTATTTATTAAAATTAAATGGCGTAATTGTTGAGCGTCCTCAACATATGTTAATGCGTGTCTCAATTGGAATTCACTTAAATGATATTGAGTCGGCTCTTGAGACTTATGAATTAATGTCTAAACGCTATTTCACTCATGCGACTCCTACTTTATTCAACTCAGGAACTCCAAAGCCGCAAATGTCATCTTGTTTTTTGTTAACAATGAAAGATGATAGTATTGATGGAATTTATGATACTCTAAAACAAACTGCAAAAATCTCACAATCTGCCGGAGGAATTGGACTCTCTATTCACAACGTTAGAGCAACAGGTTCTTACATTGCCGGAACTAATGGGACTTCAAATGGAATTGTTCCCATGCTACGTGTTTTTAATGATACTGCGCGTTATGTGGATCAAGGGGGAGGAAAACGAAAAGGCTCATTCGCAATTTATGTTGAGCCCTGGCATGCAGACATCTTTGATTTTTTAGAATTAAAAAAGAATCATGGTAAAGAGGAGATGCGTGCTCGTGATTTGTTTTATGCAATGTGGACTCCAGATTTATTCATGAAACGGGTAGAACAGAATGTTGAATGGACCCTAATGTGTCCTAACGAATGCCCAGACTTATATAATGTTCACGGAGATGAGTTTGATGCCTTATACTTAAAGTACGAATCAGAAGGACGTGGTCGACGTACAATTAAAGCACGTGAACTTTGGGAGAAAATTTTAGAATCTCAAATTGAAACTGGGACTCCCTACATGTTGTATAAGGATGCAGCAAACAGAAAATCTAACCAAAAGAATCTAGGTACTATTCGTTCTTCGAACTTGTGTACCGAAATCATGGAATATACAGCACCAGACGAGGTAGCGGTATGTAACTTAGCGTCTATTGCATTGCCTATGTTTGTAAAAGATGGTGCTTTTGACCATCAAGCGCTCTATGATGTTACTGTTCAAGTAACTAAAAATTTAAATCGTGTTATTGATCGTAACTACTATCCTGTAATCGAGGCTCAAAACTCAAACTTTAGACACCGTCCTGTTGGACTTGGGGTTCAGGGGCTGGCAGATACATTTATTATGTTGCGCTTGCCATTTACTTCTGAAGAAGCAAAGAAGTTGAATCAAGAAATCTTTGAAACACTATATTTTGCTGCAGTTACTGCTTCTTCTGAAGAAGCTAAAAAAGAAGGTACTTATGAAACTTACAAGGGATCTCCTATTTCAAATGGTGAATTCCAACACAATCTTTGGGGAATAAAAGATGAGGAATTAAGTGGACGATGGGACTGGGCCTCACTACGAAAAAAGGTTAAAAAACAAGGGGTACGGAATTCGCTTTTAGTGGCTCCGATGCCAACGGCGAGCACTTCTCAGATTTTGGGTAATAACGAATGTTTTGAGCCCTACACATCAAATATTTATACAAGACGAGTACTTTCTGGAGAATTTATTGTTGTAAACAAACATCTTTTAGAAGACTTAGTAGATCGTGGATTATGGAATGAAGATATGAAACAAGAATTGATGCGTAATAACGGTTCTGTGCAAAGTATTGAAGGAATCCCCGAAGATTTAAAAGAGTTATACAAAACTGTATGGGAAATGAGTATGAAAGATATTATTGACATGTCACGTCATCGTGGATACTTCATTGACCAATCCCAATCATTAAACTTATTCATGGAAGGGGCTACTATGGCTAAACTAACTTCGATGCATTTTTACGGCTGGAAATCAGGGCTTAAAACAGGAATGTATTACTTAAGAACAAAGTCTGCTGTGGATGCTATCAAATTTACTTTAGACACCAAACCTAAGTCTGAAGTGCCTAAGGTAGAAAAATCTGTTGGTGCGGTTGTGACCACAGCTGAAGTTAAGCCAGCAAAAACTCCGGTTCCCGTAGAACCACTTTCTCCACAAGAATTAAAGCAAATGCTAGCCCAAGCCAAAGAAGGTGAGGATGATGATTGTTTAATGTGTGGCTCATAGCTTGTTATCATTTAGTAAACACATTGTTCAAAATGATGAATTTGTTAATGTTTTGGTAACATTCATTTAATGAGTTAGTTTTATTTCCTCTTGAATTTAAAAACGAAAGATATTTAATTAACATTAATTTTCATCATGAATAAAACAAGTAAACTATTTTTTTTACTGTGTGTTTGTATAATTTCGATTGCTAAGTCACAAGAAATAAGTGACACGAAATTTGGTAAAGGGATGATAAACTTTATTGCTAAGGATAGTTCATTTAGTGTAAAATTTGCTCCTAGAATTCAATCGCGTTATCAAAGTCAATGGGACTATGATGGTGAAGAATATGATACGCCAGAACTGAATTTTTTAATAAGAAGAGCCCGTCTAAAATTTGATGGCTTTGCTTTTACTCCAAAATTAAAATATAAAATTGAACTGGGTCTTTCCAATCGGGATATTTCAGGAGCAAGTGTATTCAACAGAAACACACCACGCTATATTTTGGACGCTGTTGTTATGTGGAATTTCCACGAAAAATTTGAATTATGGGCGGGTCAAACCAAATTGCCAGGGAATATCGAACGTGTTGTTTCGTCCGCGAACTTACAGTTAATTGATCGCTCATTGTTGAACAGTAAATTCAATATTGACCGTGACATGGGTATTCAACTTAGACATAAAACAAAACTAGGAGGAAATTGGATTTCAAGAGAAAAGTTTTCAATTTCACAGGGTGAAGGAAGAAATATTACCGAAGGTAATATAGGTGGACTTCAATATACTTCAAGATTAGAGTTACTTCCTTTTGGCGAATTCTCTTCAAAGGGAGATTATTCACAGGGAGATTTGAAACGAGAAAAATCAATTAAAGCCATGTTCGGTTTTACCTATGATATTAATAATAATGCAGTAAAAAGCCGAAGTAATATGGGGTCATATATGACCCAGTCTAATGGCGGTTTATTTGAAACGGATATCACAACGGTTTTTTTAGATGGAGTAATAAAATATAATGGATTTGCCTTAACTGGGGAATACGCCAATAGAAACGCTGATATTATAGAAGCCCTTGAAGCCGATGGAAGAACAAAAACCGGTGCAGTTGTAGGAGCAGGATCAGCTGTAAATTTTCAGGGAAGTTATCTCTTCAAAAATAATTTAGAAATGACCCTACGATATACTAATATTGATTTCAAAGAATTAACACGTCTTTCTGACTTAAAACAAATCACTTATGGAATATCAAAATATGTAGTGGGACACAGTCTCAAGATACAGGCAGATCTCAGTTTTTCACAATCCAATTCAATGAGAGATTATGTGCTTTTTAGAACAGGATTTGATCTCCATTTTTAATAATTTAATAACATAGTTATTGTAAATTAAACGCATATTTACCTAAAAAATCTACCATATGGATAATATATATTTATTAATGTTAGTCGCTCTTGCAGTCCTTGCGGTAGTTGATATTGTTGTAGGTGTCAGTAATGATGCGATCAACTTTTTAAACTCTGCTATCGGATCTAAAGCTATTTCTATTAGAACTATAATGATAGTGGCGAGTTTAGGAATTTTTATTGGAGCTGTTTTTTCAAGTGGAATGATGGAAGTGGCAAGGAAAGGAATTTTTAATCCAGCTGCTTTTTATTTTGATGAAATTATGGTCATTTTTATGGCTGTAATAATAACAGATATTTTATTGCTTGATTTTTTTAATACCCTTGGATTACCTACTTCAACTACCGTATCAATTGTTTTTAACCTTTTGGGGGCATCTATAGTCATGTCACTTATTAAAATAGGGGCTTCTGATACAGAAACATTTGCAGACATAAGTAATTATATTAATACTGATAAAGCGATAACGATCATCAGTGGAATACTACTTTCAGTTGTCATTGCCTTCTCTGTAGGAGCTTTTGTTCAATGGATTTCAAGAATAATTTTTACCTTTCAATTTGAGAAAAAAGTTAAAAACTTTGGAGCTTTGTTTGGAGGTATCGCTCTTACCTCTATTACTTATTTTATTTTTATTAAGGGTTTAAAAGGTACGCCCTATTATAAAGACCTTTCTGGAATTTTAAAAGATAATGAGATTCTGATCGTATTTGCAGCATTTATTATTTTAACACTATTTTCTTATTTGTTCCAAAAAATCTCTCAAAAAAGTATTTTACTTGTGATTATTTTGGTGGGAACTTTTGGTTTAGCACTTGCGTTTTCAGGAAATGATTTGGTGAACTTTATCGGAGTCACTATGGCTGCATATCATTCTTATGAGGCCTGGAGTATCTCAGGCATTGATCCTACTTTGTTTTCAATGGAGGTATTAGATAAAAAGGTGCCAGCAGAACCTCTTTTGTTATTTATTGCAGGTGGAATTATGGTAGTTACACTTTGGTTCTCTAAAAAGGCAAAATCTGTTGCAGAAACGGAAATTGGGCTTTCGAGACAGAATGATACCCATGAAAAATTTAATCCAAATATGCTGTCCAGAGGACTTGTAAATATATTTTTCGGAATGTCTTCCGCCTTTAGTTCGGTGATGCCGAATTCTATAAAAACTAAAATTGAAAATAGTTACGAGCGGCAAAGTGCTTTTTTAATTTCTAAAGACCAAAGCGTTAATGCTCCTGCATTTGACATGATTAGAGCCTCAGTAAATCTTATGGTGGCAGGTGTTTTGATCTCCATAGCTACTGCTATGAAACTTCCTTTATCCACAACCTATGTAACTTTTATGGTAGCAATGGGTACATCTCTTGCGGACAGAGCTTGGGGTAGGGAAAGTGCGGTATATCGTGTCGCTGGAGTTGTGAGTGTTATTGGAGGCTGGTTTCTTACGGCTTTAGCTGCACTAGCCGCTTCTGGAATTGTAGTATTTTTAATTCAATGGGATAAAGTAACAATGATCCCTGTTTTATTACTTTTAACGGTAGTTTTATTAGTGAGAAACTTTATTTCACACAAGAATAAAACGACAAGAATAGACCCTAAACAACTTAAAAAATCCGAGAGTAGCACAGTTCAAGGGATTATTTCAGAAAGTGCTGATAATATTGTTAATGTAATTTCCAGGACAACTAAGATTTATGCTAATTTTTTAGAGGGACTTTCTACACAAAACTCAGATTTACTCAAAAAGAGTAAAAAAGGTGTTGCCAAATTAGACGGTGAGATTGACGAACTAAGAGACAATATTTTCTTTTTTATAAAGAATCTGGATGAGACTAGTGTAAGAGGGAGTAATTTTTATATTACCATTTTGGCCTATTTAACAGACATTGCACAGTCTCTCGATTTTATCTCAAAAAAGAGTTACAAGCATGTTAATAATCAACACCAAAAATTAAAATTCAATCAGTTTAAAGATCTTAAAGAGATTGAAGATCGTTTAAGTCTTTTATATAAAGAGATAATTGATGTTTTTTTGAGTAGAAAGTTTGAGCGAATTTCCTTTATCATTGCTCAAAAGGAAGAATTAGTTGCTTTTATTTCTGAAAAAATTAATGCTCAAATTAATCGTACAAGAACTGAGGAGTCAAGTCCAAAGAACACGACGCTTTATTTTAATATTTTACTCGAAACTAAAGACTTATTAAATAGTATTATGTCTTTGATGGAAGAGTATTACAGTAGCTATAAAAAATAAGGATTATCTAAAATTTATCAAAAAAGGGGTTCCACTGGACCCTTTTTTTATTAAAAAAATTAAGAAGGTTAGTATTAAAGACGTATCGTATATCCCAACGAAAACTGACGGCCTATATTACGTAATTTAAAATATTGACTTTCTTTATTAAAGCCCTCAAAGCGACTTTCACGTTCGTCATTTAATAGATTTGTGATTTTAAATGTTAGAGTTCGATTACCCTTAAATTGTTTAATAAAATTAAAGTTTAGACTGTTGAATGGCATAGTGTACACGTCAGGATAAAAGCCGTCTCCTACCACTTCTAAGGTTTTCCCCTGAACATTAAAATACAAACCAATTTGAATATTTTTTTCTTTATTATTGTAGTCTAAGCCTGTATTAATAAGATGAGGTGACTGTCCCTGCAAGGGTCTAGAATTTCCTATAGTTTGTCCTTCTCTTAATCCTAGTGTTCTTAATTTTAATTCATCTTCACTATACTTTTCATCAGAAATAATAAAGGAGCCATTAAAGTTGAAATTCAAATTTCTTATACTTGGAATAATTGAGGTAACACTACGTCTCAATTCTAATTCAACACCCATTACCGTTGCATTTTCTAGATTTAAAGGAGTATAATTTGAAGTTGAAGCTGCTATAAAACCAATTTCAATGGGATCAGTAAGATTTTTATAAAACACACTCATAGCAAATAGCTGAGCATTTTCTCCAAAAGCTTCATAACGAATATCGAAATTGTCAATATAAGTGGGTTTAATATTAATATTCCCAATAAAAAAAAGATTGGATAGAGGATCATAAATCTCAGCGATAGAGGCTTCTTTAAAGCTTGGTCTAGCAGTAGTCAAGGAATAAGCAAAACGTAAATTTTGATTTTCTTTTAGACCATAAATAAAGTTTAAAGAGGGAAAAAGATTGCTCTTGTTTATTATTTTTTGGTTGTTATAAACTTGACCTAACTGGCTGTTTTTACCTGTGTAAAGCACTTGGTAGTTTTCAAATCTGAATCCTAATATAGATTTTAGTTTTTCAGAAAGATTAAATTCATTGGAGATGTATGTGGCTAGATTATATTGTTTTGAATTGAATAAATTAGCATCCTGACGAATGGTAGTTTGTGGGTTGATGTATGTTCCTCTAAGATTAGTAGAACTAATTATATTGTTGGGATTGAATAATTGATTTGGATCTCCACCATAATTTGACCAATCTTGTTCCGAAGTAAAAGTCGAACTTACAGAGTATTGAGCAATTGAGAAATCACGTTCTTTTTGTGAACGATATATTCCAAATTTGAGTAAAGCATTTGATCCTAAAAATTCAATTCTTTTGGTCGCGTCAATTTTTCCTACAAGATTATTTTCATCTAGCGTTCTCCAGATACGTTTGGGCTCTGTGTTTTCTTGAAAACTAAAAATACCTTCTTCATCTTGAAATGTTGTATTTCTTACATCTTTGTCATGAACTTTTGCTAAAGTTCCAGATAACGTCCACTCCATTTTAAAATCACCCTCAGAAAAATTATGTAATCCAGACAATATTCCATTTGAAATATTTCTCTCGGTATATTCTAAATTATATTTATTAAAATCAATAAAGTCAGAAAAACGAGTTAGCTGTCTGAAGCTTCCAGAAGTGCTTTCCCCATTCTGTATATGTAGGGCATTAAATTTAATTTTAGTAGCAGAGGATTTGTACGTTGCTCCTATTAGACCATTTGCAATAATATTTCGACCGCCTATAGTTCCTGACTGAATTCGATTCTCTTCAAATGTATAAACCTTTTTGTCTGGACTAAAGTTGTAGATATTGTTTTCAGCATTTTCATAAACTGTCTGTTCGTTTTTGTAGGAAATTGATCCTAAGATTCCGATAGATTTATTTTCTCCAAATTTAAATTGGTTCCCATAAGAAACACCCAAACTATAATTTAAACCACTTGTTTGAATGGTAGGAGCCATTTGAGGATTAAACTGGTCAGCTATTTTATTAATAATCGAAAGACCTTCTTCCGTCTGATTAAAGCGGGGATCAAATGTATTTCCTAAAAAACTATTTGCAATTTTATTTTTTCGCATACCGTCATCAAAACCCAAAAAATCTGTTTGACTTCCTTCATCACTTAAATAATTTGAATTGAAATGCATATCAGGGTTATAAGCAGTGCTCATCGAAATCGAAAATTCTTCTTGATTTGGAAATTCTTTAGTAACAATATCTATGACTCCACCGGTAAAATCTGAGGGTAAATCTGCACGTGCAGATTTTATCACCAATATATTTGAGAGCATGTTGGTAGGAAACAAATCCATTTGAATCGTATTACGATCCGGGTCCAGACCAGGAATGTCCACTCCATTGAGAATCGATTTTGAATAGCGATCACCCAACCCCCTTACATATACATATTTTCCACCCTGAACTGAAACTCCAGGGACACTTTTAATCGCTGAAGCAATATCACTTGCACCAATTTTCTTGAAGGCTTGAGCAGATATTCCGTCCAACAAACTGGCCGATTTTCTTTGAATTTCAAGCACTGATGATTCAGTATTTCTCTTAGCTTCAACGCTAACAATTACCTCATCTAATCCTTGAGCAGCACTATTTAAAACTACATCTGTAGTTGTATAATTATCTTTCGTGACACTGATGCGGGTAATCTCTTTTGTTTCATAACCAACAAAAGAGAAAATAAGGGTATAAGTTCCAGCACTTAATTCAAAAGTATATTTACCATCAAAGTCTGATGTTATTCCATCTCCTGTTTCTTTTACTAAAATATTAGCAAAGGGAAGTGGCTCATTAAAGTCACCATCAATGAGTGTCCCTGAAATACCTTGTTGAGAGTAGGTTGTAAAACTGAAAAGTAAAATAAAAGAAGAAAAGTAAAATAGTTTCATTTAAGGGTTTTTGTAAATAATATAAAACAGGAATTGCCCGAAATTACTTCGGGCAATTTTTAATTTAAATAGGGTTATTTTGATTAACGATAGTAAAAAGTCCAATCAAATTCTGATTTGTTTGTAATTCCTTCACTTTCATCACTATTAATTATTTTCGCAAAATTTAGAGCAGCTTCTTCAAAATTACTTTCATCTGATTTGTCATCAAAGATTTGATTTATTGATTCCACGTCTGAGCAGTTTATTCCATCTTTATCGCTTGGATAAAGGATATTAATGTTTGTAAAAGTCAACATTCCAGAAGCGAATGAAGCGGCATCTGCACTTGCATCCAATTCAACATCTTTACCTGATGCAAAATTGGAGAAGAGTATATTTATTAAATTTCCAGTAGCACCTTTTCTGAAATCAGCCATTTCACCATCTACACCTAGAGCATTACAATTCAGCGTTGCTCCAATAATGGTAGTATTTTTAATGGTAAAACTTCCAAGAGCAGACCCTTCAGGTCCGTCAATTTCAAGACCGTGGTCGGATGCAGATTCTAAAATGATATAGGCACCATCAATTGTTCCTGAGTATCCTTGGTCAATATCCAAGGCATCGTCTCCTTGTCCCCAAACTAATAAATTAGTGGCGTTAACAGTCCCACCAAAAAATTCGATACCATCATCTACATTAGCGATAACTTCAATGTGATCAATTGTTGTTCCTGATCCAATTCCTCCAAGGGTTAAGCCATTTATTTCATTGCCTTCTCCAATCTCTGCACCTCCATGTCTGATTGAAACATATTGGATTGTTCCCGAATTATCAGTAGCGTCAGTTCCTCCGTATAAGCCATTGATGTCAGAAGTCGGAATTCCTTCAATTTGAAGTTCAGTAACGTCTCCTGAAAAAGAGCATGGCGCTTTACCTAAAATAATTAAACCACCCCATAAACCTCTTGATTCAACACTCAATGAAGGACCGTTGCTGGGATAAGTTCCTCCCATTAAAATGTTGTCTGATACAGAAGTGAAAATGATTGGCGATTCATAAGTTCCCATAGCATTCAATTTAGAACCTCTCGCTACAATAAGTGTAGAAGCGTCTGCTCCAGTTCCAGCAGCAGCTTTAATGATTGTTCCTGCAGGAATTGTTAAGGTTACACCTTCAGTAACAGCAACACGTCCTTTAAGTAACCAAATTTTGGAAGCATCCAAGGTTAAATCAGAAGTGATATTTCCTTCTAAGGTTGATCCAGCAAAAGGATCAACTTCCACAACGGTTTCAACAGTTTTAGTTACCGTCTCAAATATTGTTACATACTCAATCATAGGTTCTTCTTCAGAACAAGCTATAAAAGCAGTAAGTAAAGTGGCGATTAATAAATTCTTGAATTTTAGTATTCTCATTTTATAATTTTAGGTTTAAATTTTAATTTTATACAAATCTATCCTGAGAACTTTAATCCTATTTTATCTAATTGTTAACTTTGAATGGTATAGTGTTAAGATAATGTTACGAGATATATTTTAAATTAAACTTTAGTCAACATAATGTATAAGAATATTAGATTTGTAGTATGAATTGGGAATCATTATTATCATTAAAGCGCTTTGGTGACAACAACAAGCGATTAAGATTAGAACAGGACGATTTACGCCTAGGTTTTGAAGTGGATTACGATCGAATTGTGTTTTCAAATGCCTTTCGGAGCTTACAGGATAAAACCCAAGTTATTCCTTTCTCAAAAACAGATTTTGTTCATACTCGCCTAACGCATAGTTTGGAGGTTTCTGTAGTAGGAAGAAGTCTTGGACGAATTGCGGGTAAAGCAATTTTGGATAAACATCCCCACCTTAAAGCCTCTTTGGGCTATCTACCCAATGATTTCGGTGCAATTACTGCTGCAGCCGCTTTGGCCCACGATATTGGGAACCCTCCTTTTGGACATAGTGGTGAAAAGGCTATTGGACATTTTTTTAAAACAGGAGGTGGTTCTATTTTTAAAAACCAATTAAGCCCAATTGAGTTTCAGGATCTTTGTGATTTTGAGGGAAATGCGAATGGATTAAAAATTCT